>OJJV01000019.1_pt1 | contig 211885 bp, 143 predicted proteins | sample 1596391 | NCBI WGS metagenome assembly OJJV01 (sample SAMEA4350164, study PRJEB24818) | metagenome | biome: human; feature: gut; material: faeces | place: Denmark | collected 2013-09
ACACGTGCGTTATCAACCCCGTCTTGCCCATTCTGCGAGGCGAGAACAGAACCACATCATTCCCGTTCATCAATGATTTTGCCAACCTCTGCGTCTCGCTGACTCTGTCACAGAAACATTCATCTGGAATATACCCTCTGGTTATAAACGGATTATGAATTGTTTTCATATCTGATTTCTTTCCGGCAAATATAATTATCCATTTTGGATAATCCAAATCGAATAATTCATTTTGGGTAATTGTAGTTTACCCACTATTCTTTCATTCATCTCTTCGGAACACCCTCTTTGAAAGCAGTTATGTCCACACAAACCACCGTTCCGCCGGACAAACCGTGCCTTTCAGCCATTTTCTCCGGCGATCGCAGCCTTTCAGCGGACAAACGCCATTTTGAGTTCCTTCCAGTCAGCCTTTGTCAAAGGAGAATCATTGATTTCGCTGACAAGCACGTCCTTGGGTTTTCCTGTTGCTATCATATTCCCGTGCAGTTCGATGCCGCTTATCCTGACCGACCCCTTACTGTTTTGTGCGATGTTTATCTTCCAGACATAGTGCTCTAATCCGTATCCATCGTTTCTGCTTCCTTCAAGACAAACATCAAGAAGTTCCTTGCGATAACCAAACCGGACGAGAATCTGGCTGTTATCCCCGCTCTTGTCGATCAGAAGGTAGGATATTCCCGCATCGTCCGAGAGTTTATGAACCAACATCCTGCCGGAAGTGCATTCATCTTTCAGCCGCTCGGAATGCCTGTTCAAGATTTTTCCGAGGATGACATACGAACTGAAAATGTCATAACCAACCTTCTCATCATCAATATTATTGCCAAATGAATATATCAGCACGTCCCCTTTGTCTTTTGAATATCGTTTACCATAGTTATCAAGTATCGTAAAATCAGCGGTTTTTCGTGATATTTCCGAATCCTCGCCGATCACATATTCACAAAGAAACCTCCGTCCGAACACCCTCCACTCGAATGGCACGGAATTGACCAGTGAGACATATTCATCAACACGCTTGAGATTCTTTTCCACCACTTTCGCTCCTGCCAATTCCCCACTCTTGACATTCAACGTCACCGACCTCGCATTCCCGTCATAAACAACCACATCAGATGAAAGCCCAGCGACCGAGGCCATCAAAGAATCACCTCGCTCTATCGCTCCAGCCTGAAATTCAAACCGTCCCAACGAATCGCAATTCCCCAAACAACACCCATTTTTGAATATGAAAGCGTACTCCGCCGGCTCGTTTCCAAGCTTGACGGTGATTTCAATGTTTTGGGCGGCCGCCGAAATGGCGACAAACAAGGACAAGATGAATAGGTAAAGCTTGTTATGCATTGTATTTTATTTTAGTGTTATAAGCCACTTATGCATAACAAAAACTAAGCCTATGGTTCATCACTTATTCAAAAACCACTCGATGGCGTTCACGATATGTATTGTCTGATTATTGACTGTAACATCACGGGTTTCGTCCATACATATTAACCAAAGGTTTCCGCAGTTCAACTTTGAGGAAGCCAAAATAAGGGATTCGGTCTCCCTTCTGTAGGTCTTACTGTCAGAAATGTCATAGGCCACTTGAATGAGTTCCAATACAACATTCTGTCTGCACACGACAAAATCGACCTCCTTTTGCCGTGTGGAAGGCTTGTAATAGTATATGTCCTCAGCCGCGGAACAATACCTGCGAAGCAACTCCATAAGGACCGCGTTCTCCAAACGCCAGCCCATATTCTCACCAAGAAGCGAGTTGCCACGGTTGGAGACGAATCCTTGGTCAACCACATAAGCTTTCTCGCCGGTTATCCTCTCCTTGCTTTTGTATGAGAACTTTTGCAGAGGATGGATCAAGAATGCCTGAGCCAGATAAGATGTATATTTCTGAGCCGTGGCAGCTGTCTTGAGGTTGGATATTTCCGCTAAAGTTTTATAGTCAATAACTTGACAGGAATTATTAATAAGATGATAAGCTATGCGTCTGATGCTCTCTGGATTGCGAATATTAAAACGCTTCGCTATGTCTTTTGTGATGATTGTCTCGATAAGCCCCTCTATGTACGTTCGGCGACCGCGAGGATTCCGAAGCTTCATCAATTCAGGGAATCCCCCGTCATTAAGATAAGCTTCCAAAGCGATTTTTCTGGCAGCGTCAGCCTTTGTCGTAATCCCTTTGACATCAACCTTTTCCGCATCGCATAACTCTGCATAACTGAAAGGATAAAGTTTTATCTCATTGTATCTTCCGGTAAGATGTGTGGCAAGTTCACTACTTAACAGTTTGGCGTTGCTCCCGGTAAGCACAATGCGCAAGCCTTGCCTAAGCAGTCTGTTCACAAACAGATGCCATCCCGGAACATCCTGAATCTCATCAAAAAACAAGTACTTCACATCAACACCATAAAGCTGGTACATGCAACCCAACAATGTGTTGAGATCCTTGGCTTCCATTCCCAACAACCTATCATCATCCAGATCAGAATAGCCGTACTTTACTCCGTGCTGGATAAGTGCCTTATGGCACAATGTTGATTTTCCGCTCCTGCGAACACCTATGACAACCTGTGCCATATCGCTGTCCCACTCGAAAAAATCCTCCTCTGGACGGGATATCCAGCCAGAGACATCATACCCTGACATTTCCTCTCTTTGCTCCGCCAAAACCTGCAAAATCACCTTCTCATCCATAAACACTTGATTTATTGGCACAAATATAGAAAACATTTCGAACAATTGCGCTATTTTGACAAAAATAACATTACGAAATGCATTATTTTGACAATTTTCGGTTGTTGAAACAGTGTTATTTTGACGAAAAATATTCGGAGTTTATACGGTTGTGACCTTCCATGAGAATGGCGGCACAAACTTGAAAAAGTAGATTAAAACCACTATTCTGTGCCGAAATATTCGGGAAAGGCTGATTTCAATGACGGCTTTGCCACTTCCTGGAGGGGGATCATCACGAAGGGGCGGTTCTCTATGTCCTTGTGGGGGATGATCAGATCGGGAGCGGAGATGTGCTCGGAGCCGTAGAAAAGGATGTCGATGTCGATTACGCGGGAGTGGTAGATGCGGTTGCCTGCTCCATCATATTCAGGAGGATCGGTTCTGCCCATCGCGCGCTCTATTGATTTGACCTTGGAAAGCACATCCTTGGCTGCGTCCTCCGCCGGAATTTCCGGTCTGAAGGTTCGGTAAAGCGCCACGGCGTTCAGAAACTTGCCGCCGGAGAAACCCATCGGCTTAGTCTCTATCAGCCTTGAAAGAGCCGTGTAGTGGCCTTCAAAGGCTTCATCCATCCGATGAAGAGCCTCCTCGATGTTCCTCTCGCGGTTGCCAAGGTTGCTGCCGAGGGAAAAGTATATGCTGACAAATGCCATCGTTCCAGATAATACAGGCCTAAGTAACATTCAAAAAATAACCTGCATCATCTTAAGGAATCTTTTCGGTCTAGATCTCTTTTCTCATCAGTCATGTGCCACCGGCACACTCCTTCTTCAAAAAAAGATCTATCCTCGAAAATCTTCTCTTAATCTGAAGCAACTTATTTTTTTCATGTTCCTAAAAATATTCAAACCTAAATCAAGCTGCCAAAATTGAATATACCGGATCAGGAATTCGGTTCCTTTGAATAGTCCGGGCCGGCACCAGGATCAACCCTGTCAGATGAAGAATCAATGACATCCAGACCAAGTTCCAGACGTGCCTCGTCAGAGAGCATCGATTGATCCCAAGCCGGGTCAAAGACCAGTTCCACGTTGCAGGCCTTTATTCCGGGAACGTCGGTGACGTTTCTCTGAACCTCCTCCAGCACCTCGTCAGCCATAGGGCAGTTCGGGGCGGTGAAAGTCATCTTGATGAAAGCCTCGTGGTTCTTGTTGATGACAAGCTCGTAGATGAGGCCGAGGTCGTAGATGTTGACCGGAATCTCGGGATCATAGACCTGCTTCAAGGCAAGAACCACATTGTCATAAAGCGGTGCCAATGCCTTTACATCCTCAGCGGAAAGCACCTCACTCTCCTGCTCAACATGCGGCTCGGAAGCTGCCACCCTATTTTCTTCTTCCTTATTATTTTTGAATATACTCATATCTAAATATTACTCAGAATTAATGATATGCCTTGCCAAAAATAAACCTTATATTCCATTTATGAATAATAGAAAAGAAGTTCTTCAAAAGACATATCAAAGTTTTAGACGCTGTTTTGATTTGTTTGTCTGAAAATGAAGATTTTTTCACCTCGAAAGAACATTTCAAACAAATCAAAACAGATTCTTATCAATTCTTATTTATCACTATTCTCCAGCGCCACAGCCTTGATGGTGTCGATCATCGAGACCAGTCCGTTGGCTCTGGTGGGCGAGAGATTCTCCTTAAGACCTATCTGGTTGATGAATCCGAAATCGTCCGCGGCAATCTCTTTCGGTGTGCGGCCAGAATAGACATTGATCAGAAGGGAGATTATGCCTTTCGTGATGATCGCGTCGCTGTCGGCCTTGAACCAAAGTTTTCCGTCCTCCAGGCGCCAATCCAGCCAAACCCGGGACTGACATCCCTTAATCAACTTATCCTCAGTCTTTTCCGATTCAGGATACGCCTCCAGATTCTTTCCCAAGTCGATGAGATACTCGTATTTGTCGAGCCATTCATCGTACATCGAGAAATCCTCAATCACAGACTGTTTAGCTTCCTCTAATGAGTTCATATATTATCCAAGTTTATATCAAAATAACATCTCAATACATCAGCGCTTCGACAGGTTCAGCGACCACTCATAACTACACCAACATCGCGATCGCCTTGTCGAGCGACTTGATGAAATATTCAGCCTCCTCCATCGTGTTGTACGGAGCGAGCGAGGCACGGAGCATCCCAGTCACTCCAAACCTGTCCATCAACGGCTCGGCACACATCTGCCCGGACCGCACGGCAATCCCCATCTTGTCCAAAATCAAGGCCAGGTCCTCATGATGCGCCCCCTCAACGCTGAAAGAAAAGAGCGGAATCTTTGTCTCCGTTCCACGTGGAACGCCATAAAGACGGATCCTCGGGTTGCTTGTCAAAGCGTGGAAAAGGTACTGGGACACAGCCTCTTGAGCATTAAGTAACTCTTTATCTTTCATTAATTTAAGCATCTCGATAGCTGGTTCCAGCGTCGGAATGGCATTGATGTTCTGGGTTCCGGCCTCAAACTTCTCCGGAAGTGGAGCGTAAGTCGTGCCGGAAAACCTGACGGTAGCGATCATCTCTCCCCCGCCCTGATAAGGAACCATCTGATCCAGCCACTTACATTTCCCGTAAAGTACCCCGGTTCCGGTGGCCGCATAGAGTTTGTGTCCGGAAAAAGCGTAGAAGTCACAGTCAACATCCTGAACGTCAACACCTTCGTGAACCATACCCTGCGCTCCGTCGATAAGAACAGGACAACCAACTGAGTGACAAATACTTACAATCTCCTTAACAGGATTCAAAATGCCAAGTACATTGGAAATCTGAGTGACGGCTACAATCCTGGTCTTGGGATTTAGCAAGGATTTCAACTCCTCAAGATTCAGATGGCCATCCTCGTCCACGTGCAAGACCCTCAGAACAGCGCCTTTTCTCTGGCAAAGCATCTGCCACGGAACAATGTCGGAATGGTGCTCGGACTCGGAAACGATGATCTCGTCGCCCTTATTGACGAATGTCTCTCCGAAAGAGAATGCCACAAGGTTGATGGATCCTGTGGTTCCGGAAGTGAAAACTATCTCTTCGCGAGCGGCGGCGTTAATATATTCCTTGACAGCATCGCGTGTGCTTTCATATTCATCTGTGGCATCGACGGCGAGTTTATGGACCGCGCGATGGATGTTGGCGTTCGCGCCAATGGTCAGCTGAGTCCATTTGTCGATCACCGATTGCGACCTCTGGGCGGTCGCAGCGTTGTCAAAATAGACCAACTGCTTGCCATAGACAGTGCGCGAAAGCGCCGGAAACATATTCCTAAGTTCTCGAATATTCATTGTCAAACCTCCATTCAATCTTGCAAATATAATCAAAAGCATTGGAAGAATGGATGCTTATTGAAATGGTGTGTGAATATTCCGTATTTAGCGCAAAAATGCTAATTTTGCCTTGAACAAAAATCTTTGAATATGATTGATTACATCAAGGGAATAATAGTCGAGCTCTCCCCTGCCGAGTTGATTCTGGAGAACAACGGCATCGGGTACAGCATTCTGATTTCGTTGCAGACTTTTCAGGCGTTACAGGATAAAAAAGAAGCGACAGTTTACATATTCCATTACCTTCGTGAGGATGCGGAGCTGTTCTACGGATTCGCAACGAAGGATGAACGCGAGCTGTTCGAGCTGCTGATCAGCGTGTCCGGAATTGGTGTGAATTCGGCCAGAATGATGCTTTCATCGCTCTCAGCCGAAGAGATCAGACAGGCGATTTTGTCCGAGGACATCGCAAGGATCAAGAGTGTGAAAGGTATCGGTGTGAAGAGTGCGCAGAGGCTTGTTTTGGAGCTCAAGGACAAAATTGTCAAGGGTGAAGGGGCGGATTCTACAGAGTTATTTGGTGGCAACCGCAGTGAGATTGTCGAGGAAGCCAGCCGCGCGCTTGTTATGCTCGGCTTCGCAAAACCTGCCGTAAACAAAGCCATACAGGCTGTTCTCAAGGCCAATCCTAACGCAAAAGTTGAGCAGATTATTAAGTCTGCGTTGCAGATGATGTAGATATATTTCCGCTTACGGCGGCAAAAGTAAAAAGGCTTTGACTACCATTCACCCGGATAGGGCGCGCGCAGCGCGTAGGTAGTCAAAGCCTTTTTTACTTTTGCCTTAACGCATAACAAATCCACTACGCAAAACTCTCTACGATAGGCTGAATGAATATGGCCTAAGCCACCATTTACCCAGATAGGGCGCGAAGCGCAGGCGGCTCAAGCCATATTCATTCAGCCGCTATTATCGTAGTTATCGCCCGAAATAAACAAGCAGAACGGAAATGTCGGACGGAGAGACTCCGGAGATACGGGAGGCCTGGGCGATGGTGGTGGGCTTGTAGAGGGAGAGCTTCTGGCGACATTCTATCGTCAAGCCGGAGACTTTACTGAAATCAAAATCCTGAGGAATCTTCAGATCTTCGAGACGGGAGATTTTTTCAGCGATGGATTTTTCACGCTCAATGTAACCTTTATACTTGATTCCAATCTCAACGGAATCGATTATTTCCTTACGTGCATATTTTTCAGCCGCACTCCCCTCCTCCGGCAACCCTACCGAAAACTTATCAAATGTTCCACGTGGAACAAAATTCAATAAACCAGCCAGTGAAATCTCCGGACGAGAAGCCAGATCAGAAATGCGCTTCGACTCCGAAAGAACAGCTGAATTATGTTCGGCAAGATATTCATTAATTATGTCAGCGCGCATATTCACGCTATCGCACATCTGAGAAAGTGATGCAACTGCTGAATACTTCTTTTGCATCAACACATATCTTCTCTCAGAGGCGAGACCAATTCTGTAAGATTTTTCCGTGAGCCTCAAGTCGGCATTATCCTGACGAAGCAGGATCCTATACTCCGCGCGAGAGGTGAACATTCTGTACGGCTCATCAACACCCTTCGTGATTAAATCATCTATCAAGACGCCAATGTAAGCCTCATCACGACGAAGAATGAACGGATTTTTGTCGTGGACCTTCAAATGAGCGTTGATTCCGGCGATAATTCCCTGAGCACCAGCCTCTTCGTAGCCGGTAGTACCGTTAATCTGACCCGCAAAGTACAGGTTTTCAATATCTTTCAACTCAAGAGTGGCCTTCAGCTGCGTCGGATCGAAATAATCATATTCAACAGCGTAGGCAGGTTTGAATATTTTGGCATCCTCCAGCCCTTCTATGGAGTGCAAAGCATCCAACTGGACATCCAAAGGAAGCGAAGAAGAGAAACCTTGGAGATAATATTCATTGGTGTCACGCCCCTCTGGTTCGAGGAAAAGCTGATGAGAGTTTTTGTCAGGGAAAACCCGAAGCTTGTCTTCGATGCTTGGGCAGTACCTCGGACCACGGCCGGTGATCATTCCGGTGAACATCGGAGAATCCTTGAAGCCCGACCTCAAGATGTCGTGAACTTTCTCGTTCGTGTGAAGGATGAAGCAAGGCATCTGACTTTCCCGCCCCTGTGCCGCCGACGGAACATCAAGATAAGAGAATTTTTCAGGCTCGCCGTCGCCAAGCTGCTGAAGAAGTCTCGAAGTGTCAACAGAAGAAATATCAATGCGAGGAGGAGTCCCCGTCTTCATCCGACCGGTCCGAAGACCAAGACCGACGAGTTGCTCAGTCAATCCATGAGAAGACAACTCCCCTATCCTGCCTCCCTCGAAAGTTGTGCGGCCTATGAACATCCGACCATTCAGGAACGTTCCGGTGGCCAAAACAACCGCCCGAGATTTGAAAATTGCCCCGGTATTTGTCTTGACTCCGCAGATTTTTGCATTCTCAAAGAGGAAAGAAGTTACAAAATCGGCGTAAATATCTAATTTACAATTCTTTTCAAGAATATTCCTCCAATATGAGGAAAAGAACTGTTTATCGCACTGGGCGCGCGGACTCCACATAGCCGGCCCCTTAGAGCGGTTCAGCATCCGGAACTGGAGAGTCGAGGCATCAGTGACCAGTCCCATCATTCCACCGAGTGCGTCAATCTCCCGGACAATCTGTCCTTTCGCGATTCCGCCTATCGCCGGGTTGCAGGACATACGGGCAAAACTCGTAAGATCAGCATTGATCAGCAAAACAGACGAGCCAAGATTGGCGGCGGCCATCGCAGCCTCGCAACCGGCGTGTCCCCCACCAACCACAATCACATCGTACAAATATGTCATATTCAAGAAAAATCAATTTTTACGGAACATCCGCCGAAGTGGCGAAATAAAATGCTAAAAATGAATATTCCCTAAAAGCATCAGGCGTTGCCTCGAAGGCCAAGGTAATAGTCCTCCTTCTCACGCATCACCTTCTGGTCCTCTGGCGTGTGGTCATCGTAACCTATAAGATGAAGGAGTCCATGGACTATGACGCGGTGAAGTTCCTCATCAAATTCGGTCCCGAACTCGATAGCGTTTTCGCGGACGCTGTCTATACTTATAAATAGGTCACCCGAGAGCTTGTTTCCTTCGCAATAATCAAAGGTAATGACATCGGTGAAATAGTCGTGATGAAGGTAACGAATATTCACGTCAAGAATGTAATTATCTGAACAAAAGATAATTGAGATGTCGCCAAGAGTCTTTATCTCACTTCCGGCGACCATTCTAAGCCATCTGTTGTTGGCAAGTTTGTTCTTGAACTCGAACTTTATGTCCTCGCAGTAATACCTGACCATAACCCTAAATTTTACGCAAATCTACAACTAATAATTCAAAAAATTTGAAATGACAATTATTATTTCTATCTTTGAAAGCCTATTGGAAGGTTTTGCCTTCAGGCACATAAGAAATGATTGTTAAAATTAATTACTGATATGGAGATCAAGAAAACACCAAAAGCCGATCTTGAGAACAGAAGGACTCTCTACACGGAGATCGGACTCGTGGTTGCTCTTCTCGTAGTCTGGGGAGCTTTTTCCTACAGCACCAAGGAGAAGGCGGTAGCCAGCCTGGGCGAAGACACTCAGGTAGTTGAAGTTGAGGATATGGTTCCTATTACCCAGGAGACACCTCCACCACCACCAGAGGCACCGAAGATTCCTGTGCTTTCCGACCAGATCGACATCGTTGAGGACGACATCAAGGTTGATGACAACTTTATGAGCCTTGAGGACGACGCCAACCTCGGAGTCGAGATTATGGACTACGTTGAGGAAGTAAAGGAGGAAGTCGTTGAAGAAGAGGCTATTCCGTTCCAGTTGGTTGAGGAGAAGCCTTCATTCAACGGTGGAGACGCCAATGAGTTCTCAAAGTGGGTTAACTCCAAACTTCAGTACCCGGAGATCGCGAAGGAGAATGGTGTTCAGGGACGTGTTACCCTTCAGTTCACCGTTAATCCTGACGGTTCCGTAAGCAACGTGAAGGTTCTTCGTGGAGTTGACTCATCACTTGACAAGGAGGCCGTCAGAGTCGTTTCTATGTCACCGAAGTGGAAGCCGGGAAAGCAGCGTGACCGCGCTGTGAAGGTAACCTACACCTTCCCTGTTATCTTCCAGCTGAGATAATAAGAAACTAAATGAATATCAAGGCCGTCCCCAACCGGATGGCCTTTTTTTGAATATAAAGGTAATGTCGCTTCGACAAGCTCAGCGACCGAATTAATTGAATATGGAAGAACTAATAGAAAAAGCCGTCTTTGTCGGCATCATCAGACAGAACGATGACGACAGAAAGGTAATGGAATATCTTGACGAACTTGAGTTCCTGGCGGAGACCGCCGGGGCAAAGGGAGACAAGAAATTCGTGCAGAGGCTTGACAAGCCGGAGAAAGCCACCTACATAAGAAGCGGAAAGTTGCAGGAAATAGCGGATTACTGCGAGGAAAACGAAATCAAGTATGTGATATTCGATGACGAGCTGACCGGAATGCAGCAGAGGAACATCGAGAAGGTAATCAGTTGCAGTTCAGTGATTGACAGAACCAGCCTCATCCTTGAGATATTCGCTCAGCGCGCCAAGACATCCTACGCCAAGATGCAGGTCGAGCTTGCACGCTACAACTATATGCTACCGAGACTGGCAGGAATGTGGACCCACCTTGAGAGACAAAGAGGCGGTATGGGCACGAGAGGTGGTATGGGTGAGACCCAGATCGAGATCGACCGCCGTATAGTCAAGGAGAGGATAGCAAGGCTGAAGGAACAATTGAAGAAAGTCGATAAGCAAATGGCCACGCAAAGGGGCAATAGAGGCTCTATGGTGCGACTTTCCCTCGTAGGATATACCAACGTAGGTAAAAGCACAATAATGAACCTACTGGCCAAATCTGACGTTTTTGCCGAGAACAAGCTTTTCGCAACCCTCGACACAACCGTCAGAAAGGTCGTGATCGAGAACGTCCCGTTCCTTCTGAGCGACACGGTAGGATTCATCAGAAAGCTCCCTACGCAGCTCGTGGAGGCCTTCAAAAGTACACTGGACGAGGTTCGTGAGGCTGACATACTTCTGCACGTAGTGGACATCTCACACCCAGGCTTCGAAGAGCAGATGGAGGTTGTGGAGAGAACCCTACAGGAAATAGGCGCAAGCAACAAACCTGTCTTCGTGATTTTCAACAAGATAGATGCCTACACCTACGAGGAATACGATGAGTTCTCCCTAACCCCGAAAGGCAAGGAGAACCGCTCTCTGGACGAGTTGAAAAACAGCTGGATAGCGCAGGAGAAGACCCCGTGCATATTCATCTCCGCCATCAACAAGACCAACATCGAGAAGCTCCGCAGCGATATCTACAAGATGGTAGCCGAAATCCACGCCGGCCGCTACCCGTTCAACAACTTCCTTTGGTAATTTATCAATAAAGGTCTCTGAACAACATAAATAGTCAAAAAAGTCTATATGTGAAATTTTTCACGTGACAAAAATTTCACATATAGACTTTTATTGGCTTAAAAAGCAAATAAATAATATCAAATAATTATTATAAAATTACTTACAGCAATATAAACTCTAAAGGGAGAATAATGTCTTACAGTAATATAACCAAAAGGCTGAATAATAACTTACGGAGATATAACCAAAGGGCTGAAAAATAAAATTTCAAATTTTGGTAACGTGCAAAATTTGGAATTTTCTTTTTTTCTGCCCGTCTTAAGTAACTAATATATAAGAAAGTCACTTCGATGCTTCGACAAGCTCAGCAACCGAAGGTTAACTAACAAAAAAGGTCGGAAAAGCAAACGCCTTTCCGACCTAAGATATTCAGTGATAAAGTTTTACTCTGAGAATTTCGCCTTGAGGAACTCACGGTTGAGACGGGCGATGTGGTCGATGGAGATTCCCTTAGGGCACTCCATCTCGCAGGCACGGGTGTTCGTGCAGCTACCGAAGCCGAGCTCTTCCATCTTCGCGACCATATTCCTGGCCCTTCTGGCGGCCTCTGGACGGCCTTGAGGAAGCAGAGCGAGGGAACTTACCCTTGCGGCCACGAACAGCATCGCGGAGCCGTTCTTACAGGTTGCCACGCAAGCGCCGCAACCAACGCAGGCAGCCGCGTCCATACTCTTCTCAGCATTCTCGTGAGAGATAAGGATGTTGTTGGCATCCTGGGCGGAACCGGTTCTGACAGAGATGAATCCGCCAGCCTGAAGGATCTTGTCGAACGCGCTGCGGTCAACGACCAAGTCCTTGATGATAGGGAAACCGGCGCTTCTGAAAGGCTCCACGGTGATGGTAGCGCCATCCTTGAAGTGACGCATGAAGAGCTGGCAGGTGGTCACGTGATCGTCCGGACCGTGAGCGCGGCCGTCAACGAACAACGAGCAGGCACCGCAGATACCCTCGCGGCAGTCGTGGTCGAAAGACACAGGACCGCTGCTCTGGCAGCCTCTGTCAACGGCTACAGGATCGTTACCCTCACGGATCAGCTGCTCATTGAGGATGTCAAGCATTTCGAGGAAAGAGGCGTCCTCCTCTATTCCGGAAATATGATAAGTCTCAAAATGACCTTGTTCCTTGGCGTTCTTCTGACGCCATATCTTAAGATTGAAATCCATAGCCGATTCTAGTCTTTATAATTTCTTGTTTTAACTTCGATGAACTCGTACTTGAGAGGCTCCTTGTGAAGCTCAGGCTCCTGGCCTTCTCCCTTGTACTCCCAGGCGGCGACATACATATAGTTCGCGTCGTCTCTCTTGGCCTCTCCTTCCTCGGTCTGGCTCTCGACACGGAAGTGACCGCCGCAGGACTCGTTCCTGTTCAGGGCGTCACGTGCCATAAGCTCGCCGATCTCGAAGAAGTCCTCAAGCCTGAGGGCTTTCTCAAGCTCCTGGTTGAACTGATACTGCTCTCCTGGAACACAAACATCCTTGTAGAACACAGCCTTGAGGTCGTTGATTTCCTTGATTGCCTTCTTCAGACCTTCCTCGCTGCGGGCCATGCCTACATACTCCCACATGATGTTTCCCAACTTCTTGTGGATGGAGTCAACAGTCTGCTTGCCCTTGATGGCGAAGAGTCTGTCGATTCTGGCCTGAACATCTTTCTCGGCCTTGTCGAAGGCAGGGTTGTTGATGTCGGTCTTAGGCTCGGCGAACTTGTGTGAAAGGTAGTCGGCGATGGTGATAGGCAGCACGAAGTAGCCGTCAGCCAGACCCTGCATGAGGGCGGAGGCTCCAAGACGGTTTCCACCGTGGTCTGAGAAATTGGCCTCACCGATGGCGTAGAGTCCAGGGATGGTGGTCTGAAGATCGTAGTCAACCCAGATGCCGCCCATCGTGTAGTGGATGGCAGGGTAGATCATCATAGGCTCCTCCCAAGGGCTTACGTTATTGATCTTGAAGTACATGTCGAAGAGGTTGCCGTAACGCTCCTGTACCCTCTGGTGTCCGAGGCGCTTGATGGCGTCGGAGAAGTCGAGGAACACCGCGAGACCTGTCTCGTTGACACCGAAGCCGGCGTCGCATCTTTCCTTGGCGGCTCTTGAGGCCACGTCACGAGGAACGAGATTGCCGAACGCAGGGTAACGGCGCTCGAGATAGTAATCACGGTCCTCCTCAGGGATCTGCGAAGGCTTGATCTCGTGCTTGCGGAGCTTCATCACATCCTCCATCTTCTTAGGAACCCAGATACGTCCGTCGTTACGCAGGGACTCTGACATAAGGGTCAGCTTGCACTGCTGCTCGCCGTGTACCGGGATGCACGTAGGGTGGATCTGCGCGAAGCAAGGATTTGCGAAATAGGCTCCCTTCTTGTAGCACTGCCATGCGGCCGAACCATTGCTGTTCATGGCGTTGGTTGAAAGGAAGTATGTGTTGCCGTAGCCACCGGTTGCGATAACCACAGCGTGGGCGCCGAATCTCTCAAGCTTGCCGGTCACGAGGTTGCGGGCGATGATACCCTTGGCCTGACCGTCGATGATGACGAGGTCAAGCATCTCGTGGCGAGGATAGCTCGTAACGGTTCCCGCTGCGATCTGGCGGTTGAGAGCCGCGTAAGCTCCGAGAAGGAGCTGCTGTCCGGTTTGTCCACGGGCGTAGAACGTACGGCTTACCTGAACACCTCCGAACGAACGGTTGGCCAGGTAGCCGCCGTACTCACGGGCGAAAGGAACACCCTGGGCGACGCACTGGTCGATAATGGCCGCGCTGACCTCGGCGAGACGATAGACATTCGCCTCACGGCTGCGGTAGTCACCTCCTTTGATCGTGTCGTAGAAGAGACGATAGACAGCGTCATTGTCATTCTGATAGTTCTTAGCGGCATTGATACCACCCTGGGCGGCGATGGAGTGCGCGCGGCGAGGTGAGTCACTGATGCAGAAAACCTTGACATTGTAGCCAAGCTCACCGAGAGTAGCGGCTGCGGAAGCGCCGCCAAGTCCGGTACCGACAACGATGATTTCAAGCTTTCTTCTGTTGTTCGGATTGACGAGTCGGAGTTCCGACTTACGTTTGGTCCATTTCTCGGCCAAAGGACCGTCAGGAATCTTTGAGATTAATTTATCGGCCATATTCTGAATATGTTATTTATAAAATTCCAAATGAAATCGCAATAAGTCTGCAATTTTAGTCATTTTTCTCGTAATCAGCAATTTTATGAACCATTTTCGGCGATTTACCTGCACATATTTTATGATAGCGCCGGTAAATCCGTCTGGTGAAGCGGTCATAACGCCGCACTGACATGTCGTTTGAAAAATGACGATCTACATATCTCTCAACCTCGCGGCAGTCACTCTCGCAACCATATTCAAAACCCAAAGCCTCCTTCAAGGCAAGAGCGGCGTCACAAATGGCGGCGTTGTCACTTTCACGAGACTTTTTCATATAGTCAGGAATATGATCGCTCCCGAAAACCTTCAGCGGCACATAGACCGTGCTTGTCGGGCTGCCGAGAAGCGTCCACATCACCGTCCTCGAAGGATCCTCCCCCGGAGCGACTCCCTCAAAGACCACGGAAGCCGATGTGATGTCACGCATAATCGGCTTGCCGGAGCGGGAAATCTCATTAAAAAGGAATATGTGATCAGCAGTGCCCACATCAGCGGAAGTCATTATGTCAGAAGCCTTTTCAAAGCGGTCAACGCCCTTGCGGTCCTCCTTGCGGCCACTCCGCGTGAAGTTCGTCACGACCATATACCCGCCCGGCTGGTCGGCCACGATGTACTTCTTCCAGGAATGGTTGTTCACCTCGTAATAAGCGGCCTCGCCGAGCGCGTCGATGATGCCGAAATTGGCCTCCACACCCCAAGGCTTCGGAAGCGAGTCGAGCATATTCTCAAAGTCTTGCAGACTGCGGCATATTCCAAGAGCCTTGTACATCACAATCCCCTCTTTGTCCATTTCGGAGGAAGGAACGTCGTCATCCTTGAGGTCGTAGGTGGCGGTGTTCATTATGCAGAAGCCGGCGGAATTGACTCCTGACCACACTTCCCCACCCTGCGACGGCGAGTTCACGAGACCGATGAATGAATATATGCTCCCTTGGAACCATTCCATCCTGTTGTTCAGCTCACCGGTGTCGCGATGCTTGAGCATCACCGGCCGCCCGTCAGCCCGCACTCCCCCGGAAATGATCACGGAAGTGCAGCAAAAAGCTCTGAATGAAATGAATATGAACGCCGCGGCGGCAATGAATATCTTAGAAAAGTGTGCCATCCTCATCTTTTTTAGCCTCAAGCTCAGCGTCCAGTCCAAGATGATGGTAGGCCATCTCGGTGGCGATTCTTCCTCTTTGGGTGCGCACGATGAAGCCTTCCTTTATAAGGAACGGCTCATAGACCTCCTCGAACGTGCCTTGGTCCTCACTGATAGCGGTGGCTATTGTATTGGCTCCGACCGGGCCGCCCTTGAAAGTGGTGATTATCGTGCGGAGGATCTTGTTATCAATCGAGTCCAGTCCCCTCTTGTCGATCTTCAGCTTGTCAAGGGCGTAACGGGATATGTCAAGATCTATATGCCCGTCCCCCATCACCTGGGCGAAGTCACGGACACGCTTGAGGAGAGCGTTGGCGATTCGTGGCGTTCCACGGCTTCTCAGAGCGATCTCCTTGGCAGCCTCGTCGTCGATCGTCACGTTCAGGATCCTGGCGCTACGGCGCACGATCCTTATCAAATCTGAAGTGTCGTAATATTCAAGGGCACAGTTGATTCCGAATCTTTCGCGCAGCGGTGCGGTGAGCAGTCCGCTTCGAGTCGTGGCACCGACAAGAGTGAACGGATTGAGTGAGATCCTGACCGATCTCGCTCCAGGGCCCTTGTCTATCATAATATCTATGACATAGTCCTCCATCGCAGAGTAGAGATATTCCTCGACCTCAGGAGAGAGGCGGTGGATCTCGTCTATGAAAAGCACGTCACCGGTCTCCAGTGATGTCAGAAGGCCGGCAAGGTCACCAGGCTTGTCAAGCACAGGGCCGGACGTCACCTTCATGTTCACTCCCATCTCGTTGGCTATGATGTGCGCGAGGGTGGTCTTTCCAAGGCCCGGAGGCCCGTGAAAGAGCACGTGGTCAAGGGCTTCGCCCCTCATCTTGGCCGCCTTCACATAGATGTTCAGATTGGACACTATCTCCTTCTGTCCGGTGAAATCTTCCAACCCTTGCGGGCGGATAATTCCGTCTAAATCCTTATCTTTGCCGGCGTTTGTGCTGTGTGGATCAAATTCTGTCATCAGAAAGTGTTTTAATCAGTACAAAGATAGTGAAAACCGCCGGAAGAAAGCAACATCTTGCAGCGACGTGGCGCAAAACCAAAAGTCAATGAATATAAATGAATGTAAATATTTAGACTTTTTGATTCTTATTAGAATGTTAATATGTTGATAACTAATTTTCGTTATTGAATATTAGACTGTTACAAATAGGATAGATTGTTGGTTACGCTATTGAAAAGCTTTTGAAGGATTGTTGAAAAGTGGGTCGCTCCTTGCTATGAACTTTTCCCAAGGCGTTTTCCACCGGGTTTTCAACAGCTTTTTAACATGATTCAGACGCCTATGTTGATAAGTTCGGCATCCTCCGAAAAACTCTCCGGGAAGCTCGTCTCGGAGAAGGATATATATTGTAAAGGACTCTTCCTGTCCGCCAGATGGTTCGTGGTCTCGCAGGTAGCTTCAGGTGGCACCAACGTGATAGTGCTTCCTGATCGTGAGAGCGCTGAATATTGCAGTTCGGACCTTTACGCTCTTACTGACGGGGACATTGTCTTTTACCTGCCAGACAGCGGTAAGGGTGTTGAGAGGAGTAACTACAAGTCTTCGCTCGGGGTCCAGAGGACTTCCGCCGTGGGGAGGATTATGTCCAACGCGGACAATTCCTCAAGACTGTTCATCGTGACCTATCCCGAGGCGCTGGAAGAACTGGTTCCGGCTCCGGACAAAATCAACTCCTCTATCCTTAAAATCTCTGAAGGTCAGGAGATTTCGCATGACACCATCCGCGACATACTTGCCGGCCAGGGGTTCGAGAGGGTGGATTTCGTCTCTGCTCCGGGGCAATATTCAATAAGAGGTGCGATCATCGATATATTCTCATATTCATTCAACTATCCGTTCAGGGTGTCATTTTTCGGGGATGAGGTTGAGAAAATCCATGTGTTCGACTGCAACACACAGCTTTCGGTCGAGGAGAGGAAGGAGGTCGAGATATTCCCGGACCTTGCCGCTGAAACTTCCGAGGCTGAAGGGGTGAGTCTTGCGAGCCTGTTTCCGGAAGGTACGGTTGCTTGGCTTGACTCTTCGGACATGTACAAGGACAGAAGTTTCTTTCATGATCTGAACAGGTTCAGGAGGGTGTTTCTTGAGATTCCTCTTGATGCGGATCCTGGGGATGCCGTGGCGTTCAACATAACTCCCCAGCCGGTGTTCAACAAGAACTTCGAGCTTCTTACGGCGGACATCCGGCAGAACATGGAACGAGGGTACAAGGTGTTCATATTCAGTGATAAGAATTCTCAGATAGAGCGTTTGAAGTCGATTCTTATCGAGAACAGCGGGCTTGTGCCTGAGTTTGTGGCTGGAAAGAACATTCATTCAGGGTTCGTCGATCAGGAGGACAGAATCTGCTGCTACTCAGACCATGAGATTTTCGACCGTTTCCACAGGGTGAGTGTCAGAAGGACAGTGGAGAAGAGCGAACAGTTGACACTTAACGACTTGACTGCATTCAACATAGGTGACTATGTGGTGCACATCGATCACGGTGTCGGGGTGTTCGGCGGTCTTGTCAGGATGCGGGATGACAAAGGCAGGATGCATGAGGTAGTGAAGCTGATGTACAAGGACGGGGATGTTGTGTTCGTGTCCGTGCATTCGCTGAACAAGATTTCCCGTTTCCGTTCAAAGGATGGCGTTCCTCCTAAGGTAAACAAGCTTGGCTCAAAGACTTGGCAGAATCTCAAGCTCAGCGCCAAGTCCAAGATAAAGGACATCGCCAAGGATCTGATCCAGCTTTACGCCAAGCGGAAGACCACGAAAGGATTCGCCTACTCCCCTGACAGCTATCTTCAGGAAGAGCTGGAGTCGTCATTCATGTACGAGGACACTCCGGATCAGGAGTCGGCCAACAAGGCGGTGAAAAAGGATATGGAGGACAACAGCCCTATGGACAGGCTTGTCTGCGGGGATGTCGGATTCGGAAAGACCGAGATTGCGATCAGGGCGGCCTTCAAGGCTGTGACTGACGGTAAACAGGTCGCCGTGCTGGTGCCTACCACGATACTTTCGCTTCAGCACTACACGACTTTCTCGTCTCGGTTGAAGGACTTCCCTTGTACCATCGATTACGTGAGCAGATTGCGTACAACAAAGGAAATCAATGACATAAAGGATAGGTTGAAGAACGGTCAGCTGGACATAGTGATAGGTACGCACAAGCTGCTCGGCAAAGGTTTCGATTTCAAGGACCTGGGACTTCTTATCATCGACGAGGAGCAGAAGTTCGGTGTCTCTACCAAGGAGAAACTACGTCAGGTGAAGGCCTCTGTGGACACTCTGACTCTGACGGCCACCCCTATTCCTCGTACCTTGCAGTTCTCGTTGCTCGGGGCCAGGGATCTGTCCATCATCAACACTCCCCCGCCGAACAGGATTCCTACGCAGACCGAGATCATCCTGTTCGACAAGGATGAGATCAGGAGCATAATCAATTATGAACTCAACCGTGGCGGACAGATCTTCTTCATACATAATAAAGTGGAGGAACTTCCTTCGATTCACGAGATTCTGCACAGGCTTGTGCCGGACATGAAGATTTGTGTGGCTCATGGTCAGATGGAATCCAAGGAGTTGGAGAACAGGATGTTGGATTTCATCCGTGGGGATTACGATATGCTTCTTTGCACCACGATAATCGAGAACGGTCTTGACATCCCGAACGCCAACACGATCATCATCAACCAGGCGCAGAACATCGGCCTGAGCGACCTGCACCAGCTTAGGGGGCGTGTCGGAAGGTCTGGCAGAAAGGCGTTCTGTTACCTGATAGTCCCTCCGCTCGTCACCATCACCGACGATGCCCGCAGAAGGCTCAAGGCCATCGAGGAATTCTCCGACCTTGGAAGCGGGTTCAACATAGCGATGCAGGATCTTGACATCCGCGGCGCCGGGAACCTTCTTGGAGCCGAACAGAGCGGATTCATCACGGACATGGGGTACGAGACCTACCAGAAAATCCTTGCGGAGGCTATGGAGGAACTCGGGGTCGAGACCGGAATATCCACAGTCCACACCGACGAGTCGTTTGTCGAGGACTGCACCATAGAGACGGATCAGCCTGCCATGATCCCGGATTCGTACATTGACATAACAGCCGAGAAAATAAGAATTTACAAGCAGCTTGACGGCATGACCAGCGACAAGGAGATAGACAGGATCAAGTCTCAGCTTGTGGATCGTTTCGGCGAGATGCCTTTGGAGCTGGACAACCTCTTTGATGTGGTCAAGATCAGGAATCTTGGCGGAAAACTTGGGTTCGAGAAGATCATAATAAAGAATGGAATGATGATCATGTTCTTCATAGCCAACCAGATGTCGCCTTACTACAAGTCGAAGGTCTTTACAGGAATATTACAGAACATCAACGCCAACGACCGGCTTTTCAACATCAAGCAGTCAGAAGGAAAACTCAAGATTGTGAGCCGGGGAATAGATTCTTTGCCGAAAGCTCTTCAGACTCTGAATATATTGAAATAAAATTGCTACCTTTGAAGGTTTGCCCGTTTTTGACAATGCCGAATCTTTTGGTTGAAATAGGAAACACTGCCCTCAAGGCGGCCTGGTCCGAAGGAATCACCCTCGGAAAGACTTTCCGTTACCAGGGCGAGAAGATGTTTGAATATGTTGACTCGCTGGTGGAGAAGGAAAAACCTGCGGTGATGGTAATTTCATCCACCATTGACATCAGCCGCGCTGAGGAGGAGAGGCTTGGCCGGAAATGCGGAACTTTGGTGATCTTGGACAGAAACCACACGGGGATAGCGGATGAATATTCACTACCTTCCTACCTGTCTCCGGACAGGATAGCCTCCGTGATTGCAGCAAGGCATCTTTTCAATGGAAAAGGCAGCATTGTCTTTGATTTCGGAACCACTTTGACAATTGATGTCATCGAGCCAGACGGGAAATATGCCGGAGGCAACATCTCCCCAGGATTCAGGACACGGTTCAAGTCTCTGTCGAGATATTCAAGGACACTCCCTCTTGTGGACACTCCCCTTTCCGTCAGACAGACAGGTGATTCGCTCCAGTCGTCGATTGAGTCCGGCGTTGTGTCAGGCATAATGTTTGAAATAAAGGGTTACCTGTCTTTATTTCCCGAAAAAATGGTGGTTTTTACGGGGGGAGACGCTTTATATTTTGCAAAAAGAATGAAAAACTCCATCTTTGCAGTCTGCAATCTTGTATTGATGGGGTTGGCCTTAATAGCTGACAAGTATTATGTTGAAAGGAACGGTTAATAAGATACTCCTGTTTGTGGTGATGTCGTTCTGTGTTCTCCCTCTGAGCGCCCAGGATGACGCGTATAATGCCTATACCCCATATTCCATGTTCGGAATCGGGGACATCTCCAAGCAGGGTACGGCCTACAACAAAAGTATGGGAGGTGTCGGCATAGCCACCAGGGACAAAGGGCACATCAATATACTCAATCCGGCCGCGGTCACGGCCAGGGAGGAAAAATCGTTCATGGCCGATTTCGGCGTGGCGCAGGGTAACAGGTATTATGCCCAGCACGACATGAAATCGTCCAACAACACGTTCAACTTCTATGATTTTGTGATTTCGTTCCCTGTGTATAAATCTCTTGCGATGTATGCCGGGGTGACTCCATACAGTGATTTAGGTTACGAGATGACTTCCAAGATAACCGATCCGGCCATCATATCTTCAACTGGAGTGATAACAAACACTGTTCAGGGGTATGGAGGCATGACCAACATTTTTTTAGGAGCCGGTTATGAAGTCATAAAAGGTCTTTCCGTAGGTGTCGAAGGACAGTACTATTTTGGTAACCTGCACAAGACCAATAATTTCGTGATGACAAACTCCACTTATAGGAGTATATCCAGCGGTTTCAACATGAATCTTGACGCCGTTACGGCCAGATTCGGAGTGCAGTACGAGACAAGGCTGACACAAGGTTTGTCCGCTGTCATCGGTGCCACTTATCGTTTGGGCACAAGCCTGAAAGGAAAAGTGGAAAGATATGAGATTCAGTCCATTTCCTCGATAAACGATTCGACTCCTTCTCCAAGGAGTTATACGGACACATTGGGCAGGGGACAGGTCAAGCTGGCCAGCGAGTTAGGTGTCGGTATAGCCTTGAAGGGAGGTGGCAAATGGACCGCTGAGATCAATTACATTCGTTCCGACTGGAGTTCCTCCGGAATGAACAAGATTCCTGGTTTCGCAAGTGTCGGCAACGCAGTGTTCAGCGCGTCCACCGCACAGTCCGTAAGGGCAGGTTTCTCGATAGTTCCGAACCGGAATGATATTCGTTACTACAGTAAGAGAGTGACTTACAGGGCGGGCGCCTATTGGGATCAGGCTTCATGCAAATTGGACGGCAAGGCTATAAACGCTGTCGGTATCACATTGGGAGCCACTCTTCCAGTATTCAGATGGAGCAACGGACTGACGTTGGGCGTTGATTTCGGCCAGAGGGGAGCGTTGACCGGGAATATGGTCAGGGAAAGGTATGTTAACTTTAACATAGGAATCAATATCTTCGACATTTGGTTCCTGAAACCGATGTATAACTAATTAGGAAAATATTAATACACAACCATGAAAAGGATTACACTAGTACTGTTGACTCTTGTTGCGGCCACTTTCGGCACGAAGGTTTCCGCTCAGGGAAAGTATGGCGCGGACAGCGCTGAATGCATTAAGTATCTGTCTTATTATCAGGAGTATTACAAGCAGAAGAACTACACCGAGGCTCTCCCTAACTGGAGAAAGGCCTTCAAACTCTGTCCTCCTACCGCAAGCCAGAACATGCTGCTTAACGGTATGACCCTCCTTGGTAAGGAAATCGTCAAGACCAAGGACGCGCAGACACGCGCCGCGATGATTGACACCGTCCTTACCCTCAATGACCTCAGGGCGCAGTACTATCCTAAATACGCTGTGGCTGCCTATAACTCAAAGGGACAGTATATCACACAGTATTATAAGGACCCTCAGGTAGTTTATGATCAGTTGAACAAGATCATCGAGATCAATCAGGAGAAAGTGAAGCCAAGCCTTCTTCTTCTCGATCTTAACTCAGCCATAGAACTTTACAAGAAATCAGCCATCGGCGCCGAGGATGTGATCAACACTTACCAGAAAGCCATCGCTCTTCTTGACAAGGCGGGAAACGCTGAGGAGAACGCCAAGATCAGGTCTGACATCGAAGGGCTCTTCATCACGAGCCAGGTGGCCAGCTGCGACAACCTCATCGCTCTGTTCACTCCTCGTTTCGAGGCTGATCCTGACAATATGGATCTCATCACCAACATCGTGAAGATGCTTGGTTCTACAGATGGATGCCAGAACAATGATCTGTTCCTTGGCGCTGTGACAAAGATGCATAAGAATGAGCCTTCAGCCTCATCTGCTTACTATCTTTACAAGCTTCATGCGGCAAAGGATGAGTCTTCCGAGGCCATCGAATATTTCGAGGAGGCTGTCTCGCTTTGCACTGATGATGATCCTGTAAAGGCTGACTATATGATTGAGCTTGCGACATATTGCCTCAAGAACAACATCACAGGCAAGGCTTTGGATTATGCCAATAAGGCCGCCAGCCTTAAACCAGACCATCAGGGCAAGGCTTACTACCTTATCGCGACAATCTGGGGCGCCGCCCGTTGCGGAGGAAATGAGATCGAAAGCAGGGCTAAGTATTGGGTTGCCGTTGACTATCTGCAGAAGGCAAAGGCCGCGGACGCTTCCCTGACTGAAGACTGTAACAAACTCATCTCGGCGTACAGTGTCTATTATCCTCAGAAGGCCGAGGCATTCATGTATGATGTTGTTGACGGACAGTCCTATACCGTGAACTGCGGTGGAATGCGCGCAACGACAACCGTAAGGACTCAGAAGTAGTTTTGAATTGAAACCAAACATACATAGGCTTATGATGATTGCAACCGCTTCGGCGGTTGCTTTCATCGTATTTTCCTGCAAGGGAAAACTGTCAGAGGCCGAGCGTCTGAATCTTGCCGAGACCCCGGTCCAGACTGTCGATAGTATGTTTGTGGTCCAGACCAGAAACGGAGGTATCCAGATGAGGGTGGAGGCCGATGTCATGGAAAGGTACGAGAACGACACCTGCTCCTACGAACTCTTTCCAAAAGGGCTTCATGCCTTCGCCTATACGGATGGTGACATGCTTGAGACAGTGCTCCATTCCAACAACGCCAAGCATTTCAAAAGCAAAAAGTCCACTGAGGAATATTGGTCCGCGTTCGGCAATGTGGTTGTTCAGAATGTGATCAATCAGCAGACTTTGGAGACCGACACGCTTTATTGGGACCAGGCCAACAAGGAAATATATACAGACTGTTATGTCAGGATGTTCTCAAATGACGGATTTCTGCAGGGATTCGGCATGAGATCAGACGAAATGGCGAGGAACGCGAGAATATTCAAGGCGTTCAACAGTGACCTGGTTGTCGTGCAGGATTCGACAAAGGTTATCATTGATTCTGTAAACTTTATTGGTCCTTTGCTTAAAAAATAATGGTTAATTGAATTAAAATCACTATCTTCGCACCCCAATACCTATTTTTGGAAATTATAAAAACGTAATACACAATGGCGATTCTTCAAAAAACTCGCGAAAAGGCCGGCATGGCAGTGTCTATCATCATTGCCTTGGCCCTTTTATCATTCATTATTGACCCGCAGACACTTGAGACCGCGTTCAATGCCATGTCCTCAAGGAATGACGTGGGTGTGATTAATGGTAAGACTGTTTCTTATCTTGATTTTCAGCAGGATGTTGAAAAATTCACCGCCATCAATGAGATGGTGACCGGCTCCTCAGCCCAGAACGAACAGCAGCAGGAGCAGGTGCGCAACGCCGCATGGCAGAGCCTTTTGGACAAGTATCTTTTCATAAAGAACGCAAAGGCCGCGGGCATCAGGGTAGGTGAGGAAGAAATGAAGGAACTTCTTGCAGGAGACATGATCTCTCCGGTCATTTCCCAGAATCCGGCTTTCATGGATGAGGACGGCAACTTCTCGAAAGATGCTTTGCAGAATCTCATCAATAGTGTCTCACAGGATCAGACAGGAAGGATCAGTGAGTATTGGAACTACCTTCAGAACACAGTCTATACCCAGCAATTCTATGCCAAGTATGGTTCTTTGTTCACCCAGAGCAACTTCCAGAATCCTTTGATGCTCAAAAGAGCCATCGCCGAGAACAACAACACTACCAATGTGGATTTCGTGATGGTTCCTAACTACGGCGTTGACTCAACAGTCAAGGTAAGCGATGAGGAGGTCAGAAAATACTATGAGTCCCACAAAAAGATGTTCAGACAGAACGCCTCAAGGGATATGGAATATGTTGTCTTTGAGGTGAAGCCTTCAGAGACTGACATCAACGCCACAAATGACGCTATGGGTAAGGTGTATGACGAGTTCGCCACCACTGAAAACATGAAGTCGTTCCTGGCCAGAAACTCAGAGAGAAACTACAGTGAGTACTGGTTCAAGGCTGGTGAGCTTTCAACCGTCAACAAGGACATCTGCGAGTTTGTTGACAACAATGCCGCCGGTACTTCTCCTGTTGTCTCCGACAATAATGTGTTCTATGCCGCGAGGATTATGGCTACAGCCCAGATTCCTGATTCAGCCTATGTAAGGCATATCCTCCTTCAGAATGGTATGGAGAACAAGGCTGACAGCCTTCTTAACCTGCTTTCAAAGGGAGAGAGCTTCTCCAATCTTGCCGCCGCGTTCTCAGCAGACGGCAGAAGCGCCGCTGACGGTGAGCAGGGCAATATCGGCTGGATGACCCAGACTTACATGATTCCTGGTTTTGAATCTGTCCTCACAGCCCAGACAGGCAAGCCTTATATTGTGAAGACCCAGTATGGCACTCATATCGTAGAGGTTACCAAAAAGACCGCTCCGGTCGCCAAGAAGCAGGTGGCTATCCTTGAGAAGGCCGCTCTCGCCAGTGGTGAGACATTCAACAGCTACTACGCCCAGGCCAGCAATTTCTCAAAGATCGCTGCTGGCAAGTACAACAACTACAAGGCTGCTGTTGATTCAATGGGACTATACTCACATCCTTTGATGGTCAACGAGGCAACCTCCACTTACGGTTCGATTTCACAGGCCAAGGAGGTCACAAGATGGGTGTTTGACAACAAGGTCGGAAAGGTTTCCGAGATCATCACAGTCAACAACAACTATCTGTTCATAGCCACCGTGACCGGAATCCATAAGGAAGGCATCGCCAAACTCGATGAGGTCAAGGAAGTGGTTCGCCAGCGTCTCTATGCCGAGAAGGCCGCCGAGAAGGCCGCCGCTGACCTCGCCCAGAAGATTCAGGGAATCAATGACCTTCAGGCTATCGCTGACACACTTCACTCATCCGTCAGCACAGGTGTAGATGTAAGGTTCGCCACGATGGCTGGTCAAGGACTTGACCCTAAGTTCGTAGGTGCCGCTTCCGTGGCTCCTGAAGGCACAATCTGCGGACCTGTCGCTGGTACCATCGGTACGTATATATTCAAGGTTAATTCCCGCGACACCGGAGCCTTCTACACTGAGGATGACGCAAAGAACGCCGCCGCTCAGATCAACAACTACAGCACTCAGATGATTCTTCCGGTGATGATGTTGGAATCTGATGTCAAGGATCACAGGGCACGTTTCTATTAGTAGATAGTATAAAATTTTCATGGCGGGGAATAATCCGATTGGGTTATTCCCCGTTTTTTTTTGCATGACGACTTTTATAATTGTCGTTTTTACTGCAAATATTGTCAAGGAAAATACAAGTTTGCCATAGTTGTTACTATCTTTAAAAACGTTAAAGGGAAAGTATTGTCAGATTTTTGATAACGATAACACTGTAACGTACTTAAAATATAACTTGTAGTTTAACAACATTAATTAATATGCACGATAGAAACCAAAAAGTTGCGTCCTGTCTTTCAAGGGTAAAGGCAGCGATGGCGGCTGTTCTCCTGCTTATGGTTGTCGGGACAGGCACCGCCTTGGCCCAGCAATCAGGCAAGACAATCACCGGTAAGGTGCTTGATGAGAACAATCAGCCGATGCCTGGCGTGACCATCATCGTAGATGGTACGACCAATGGTACGATGACCGGTCCCGATGGTACATTCACACTTGGGGGAGTCCCGTCCGGAGCCACTGTCATCGTGTCTTGTATTGGTTACACCGATCAGGTACTTCCTGAGGGTAAAACCAACTATTTAGTTAGTCTTGTCCCTGACTCCGAGATGCTTGAAGAGACGGTTGTGGTGGCGTTCGGTCAGCAGAAGAAGCTTTCCGTGACCGGTGCGATCTCTACGGTCGCTTCAGCTGATCTCCGCAAGACCACGTCCACACGTCTGGACAACGCTCTTGCAGGACGTGTTTCAGGACTTTCTTCAATGCAAAGCGGTGGTGGTCAGCCTGGTGTAGATGGCGCCACGATGTATCTACGTGGAGGCGCAACTACAAATGGAAAAGATCCTCTGATCCTTGTTGATGGTGTTGAGCGAGATAACATCCGTACAATCGATATGAACGAAGTTGAAAGCATATCGGTTCTTAAGGATGCTTCCGCGACTGCGTTGTATGGAATTCAGGGCGCTAATGGTGTTATCCTTATCCAGACACGCAGAGGACAAAAAGGAAAGGCACAGCTGAACATTACGGTTGACCAAAGCTGGACATCCTTTACCAAGGAGCCGTCGAGGCTTCATTCGTGGGAGTACTGCGAACTTAGAAATGAGGCTTTTATAAATGACGGAGAATCAGCTCCGTATTCTGATGAGACTATCGCAAAGTTCAAAAATCCTCTGCTTGGCTTGGATCCATCATCACCTGACTATGAGAATCAGGCCGCCATTCGAAGGGCTGTCTATTGCGATAACGACTATTACCGCCTGTATCTGAGAAAGAACACTCCTCAGACAAGGGCAAACGCCAACATTTCCGGTGGTACCGACTTTGTCAACTACTTTGTGAACGTGGGGTACATCCATCAGGGAGGTAACCTTAACACCGAGGATTCTGATTTCCTTGGTTATGATCCTCAGTGTTATATGAACAGGCTCAGCCTTCGTTCAAACCTTGATTTCCACATTACAAAGAGCCTTACCGCATCATTGAACATCGCCTCATACGCGGAGAATGTGAATATGCCTGCTGTAGGTGCCCTTTATGGAAATAATCCGGCTTCGGACAGTAACCAGAATTGGATGATCACAGATATCATCTATCAGTCGCAGACAATTCTTCCTATCTCTCCAGGTCCTACCACAGATTCAAGATTCGGCGTCGAGAGCGGAGGAATTGTCGGCTACAACTACCTTGACCGCTCCGCTTTTGAGATCATCAACCGCAGAGGATTCCACACCAACAAGAAAAAGAACCTTAACACTCAGTTCTCTATAAATTGGGATCTCAGTGACCTTGTTACAAAGGGGTTGAGTGTAAATGGTATGGCTGCGTATGATACATATAACAGAGGTATTCTTGAAGGAAACAAGAAAGAAGCGGTGTACAATGTTACCGTTGACTATAGTAATGACTCGATGTCTTACTCGTCTGACCCTAGCGTTGTCCAGCCATTGACGATGTATTCCAGAAACTTTTCTAATTACAAGATATATGTCCAAGGTACTGTCAATTATGCCAGAAAATTCGGAAAGCACGATGTCACCGGCATGATCACGGCATACAGGAAGTATTGGGAGACCACATCGGCTGAGATTCCTTACAATATTCTTGGTACAGCGGCCAGGGCAACATATTCGTACGACGACAGGTACCTTGTCGAGGGAAACTTTGGCTACAACGGATCCGAGCAATTCGCTCCTACAAAGAGGTTCGGAATGTTCCCTTCAGGTTCCGTCGGTTGGATCGCCAGCAATGAGTCTTTCCTTAAGGACAACAAGTACATCACTTGGTTGAAGATGCGTGCTTCCTATGGTTTCACAGGAAATGACCAGAATGAGGGGTTTCGCTTCTTGTATCAGGATAACATTCAGCCATCGGCGGGTGGAAGTTATGTCGGTGGACTGGGAGGAAGCATCATAAGTGAAGGCCTCCTCGGAAACAAGAACATCACTTGGGAGTATGCGAAAAAGATGAACTTTGGAGTTGAGCTTGGATTATTCAAGGATTTCAGGATCAACTTTGACTACTTTACCGAACATCGTGATCAAATCTTGATAAGGCGTCAGACAATACCTTCTTTCCAGGGAGTGAGCGCAAGCTATATTCCAAGAGTGAATATGGGAGAGGTGAAGAATCACGGATTTGAGATTGAGGCAAGCTACAGCCACACTTTCAACAAGGATTTCGCTTTCTCTGTGAAAGGTAATTTCGGATTCAATGACAACAAGCTCATAGAGTATGATGAGCCGATGCGTTCTGAGGACTATGCTTACCAGTATCAGCAGGAAGGATTCCGTATGGGACAGACATTTGGTTATCTTATTGATTGGGATTCTCCGGGCAAAGGGTATTTCACATCTCAGGATGAGATCGATGATTACTATCCTTACAACAACATTGGTGGAAAACCGAGAGTTGGAGATTTCGTCTATAAGGATGTTAATGGTGACGGCGTGATTGATCAGAAGGATTTGTCTCCTATCGGCTATTCGACTATGATTCCAGGAATCACCTACGGCCTTACTTTCGGTTTGAACTACAAAGGAATAGACTTCAATGTCTTGTTCTCAGGCTTGGGAAGATACTCAAAATACTACAGTGGGCAGGGTGTTGTTGAATGGACCAAGCAGGGTACTTACTTTGATTGGACAAGGAACGGATGGACAGAGGAGCGTTACAGGAACGGAGAGAAAATCACTTATCCGGCCATTTCCACGGGGCAGACTGTAAACCACACCCAAAATGATTTCTTTATCCAGAACCGTTCATTTTTGAGACTCAAGAATATAGAGCTTGGCTACACTTTACCAGGAAGATTCCTGTCAAAGGTTGGTGTAAAGGCACTTCGAGTTTATGTCAGCGGCCAGAATCTGTTTGTTTGGGATAATTTGAGAATAACACACATCGATCCTGAGCAGGACAATTCTTACGGCTATCCTATCACCAGGAATGTGACTCTTGGTGTGAATATTAACTTCTAAACGGTGGATGAATATGAAAAATAGAATATATACGATAATCGCTTGTTTTTTGGCCACTGTGATATATTCATGCTCTGATGTCCTGAATCAGGCTCCGGATGGCAAGATATCACTGGAGGAGGTATTTGGGGACAACGATAAGACAATGTACTATCTTAACACTTGTTATTCCGGCATCAATGCCAAAGGTTGCCTTTACTTTTTCTGGAGCAGGGGACCTGTGAATTGGTGTGATGATTCCTGGGATGCCGATGACCTTGACGTGAGCTGGGCAGCTTCACGCAGATACTATGACGGCAATGCCAGTGCGTCTGATTTCCCGGCGAATTATAATGCTGGAGACTCCGGCAATGAGAGTGTTTCTTGGGCAAGGTCATTCCAAAGAATACGCAACTGCGCGGTCTTTCTTCAAAACATTCCAAACGCGAAAGTAAACTCTGAGAGTGACCGGTCACGTTGGACGGCGGAAGCCCACATCCTCAGGGCGTATTACTATTCTGAACTTCTTATGTGGTTCGGCTGCTCTCTTCCTATAATCAGGGAACCATACACTTATGACGCTGATTTCTCCAAGGTTGAACGCAGTTCTTTCCACGATGTGGTTGAGTTCATTGTCGAGGATTGCGACGCTGCCCTGGCTTGTGAGGAACTGCCTTGGCGAATCACCACTGACAGCGAGGCCATGCGTATGACGAAAGCTGTGGCTTGGGCCATCAAGTCAAGAATGACACTATTTGCTGCCAGTCCACTGTACAATGATGGCAACAACTATTGGGAGGAAGCATATTCAGTGAACAAAGCGGCTGTGCAGGCTCTTGAAAGCAATGGCTATGCCTTGTATGACAAGCTGAACCAGGCTGCTGTCTGGGGGGATGAGAAGGCTTATCTTCCAACGGCGGCATCACAGTATTTCAATGAATATTTCTGTAATTCAGGGGCATACGCAGCTGATCCCGCTGATAAAGAGACAATTTACCAACTTAGGGATGGGGCGAATTTAGATTTGGCCAATGTGGATGGAATAGGAGCTATTCTTGGTTACAAGACAGGTACTTGCCCGTCACAGGAATTGGTTGACGCTTTTGAGACGATTGACGGTCAGCCTGTTCTGGATTTGGCCAAACCATATCTTGATGAACAGCACCTGAAGCCTAACTATAATACTTCCAACACCACATACGACAAAAACAATCCTTACGCCAACAGGGATCCGAGATTCTATGCCACTGTCTATTACAATGGATCAAAGAGATATTGTAACTGGTCAACTGAGGCGGAGAAGAAATCTTTCGAGAATCTGGGGCAGGGCAAAGGAGAGAATGTAAGGATCATCACCACTTGGGATGCCTATGAGGATGCCAAAGGTAATATCATTAACTCTCCGGAACCTCTTATGGGTAGATCAATGACTGGTCGTACTCCTACGAGAACGGGATATTTCCAAAGAAAATTCCTGCATCCTAACAGCGGAGTCGAGATGAGACTCAATGGAGCCCGTCACAAGGATTATCGTTTGGCTGAGATTTATTTGAATTTCGCTGAGGCTGCGATGGAGGCTGGTCATACGGACGAAGCCATCACTTATGTGAACAAGGTTCGTGCGCGTGCCGGAATGCCAGGGCTTCCCGCCGGACTTTCAGGAGAGAATCTTCGCCAACGCATCCATAACGAGCGTCGTGTTGAGTTTGCCCTTGAAGGCAATAGGTATTTCGATGTCCGCAGATGGCATAAGCCTGATGAGGATCTCTCCGCCACAGACCGTTGGATCACAGGAGCGCACATCACACATATGCAGGACGGCACCTATAAGTACGAGCGTACAATTCTAAAAGAGCGTCAGTGCTACACCAACAAATGGCTCAAGATGCCAATTCCTCTTACCGAGGTCAACAACATGAGAGCCATCACGGGTGAGGACTGGCAGAATCCAGGTTGGTAATGGTTGAATATTCAGAACATTAAATTTGCATCGAATATGATGAATAAGAATATATTTGCGGCAGCGGCGCTTCTCCTGCTTGGGGCATCCATCCAGCAGGTCAAGGCGCAGGACATAACTGTCGCCGGTACCGTAAGGGACATCTACGGTAACCCGTTGCCCGGGGTGATTGTCTCGTCCAACCACAAGGACTTGTATATCACAGACAAGAACGGACAGTACACGGCCAAGGTCAACAAATCGGGAGAACTGGAGTTTTCGCTTCTTGGATTCAAACCGACATCGGCAAAGGCTTCCTCTCAGATGGAGGTAACCCTTGAGGATGACGCTCACAATCTTGCCGAGAATGTCAACATAGGCCTCTCAAAACAGAGTAGGGAAGTCCTTTCAGACGCGGTTTCAACAGCCCATAGCAAGGATCTTGGAAGATCTCTGATGACACGTCTTCAAGGGACATTCTCCGGAATGTTCTCTGGACTTACAACAATGGAGTCCACTTTTGAGCCGGCCTATGAGTCACTTAATATGTACGTGCGCGGCTACTCCACTTTCCACGGCGGAATCGCCAGTGTGGTGATTGACGGAATCCTCTATGACTCTTTCGCACACGACATTCTTTATAGGATTTCTCCTGAAGAGATTGAGTCGGTGTCCATCCTGAAAGACGGCGCCTCACAGGCCATCTACGGTGTGAAGGGTGCCGACGGCTTGATTGTCATCAATACAAAGCGTGGCACTCCGGGCAAGTTGAAAGTTGGAGTGAACATCTCTGAGACAGTACAGGTCCCTACAACCAGAATCCATAGCTTCGACTCCTACACATTCGCCAACCTTCGCAATCAGGCCGCGGTGAATGACGGGCTCGGAGAGTATCACATATTCTCAAAAGAGGCTGTCGAAGGCTTCAAGGATGGTGGCAGTGACCTTTATCCGAACACGAACTGGTACGACATGCTTGTCCGTGATTTCTCCAATCAGCAGAGAATAGCTTTGGATGCCACAGGAGGCAACGAGAATGTGAGGTTCTATTCCAATTTCAACGTGCTGCGCCAAGGAAGTTTCTGGAACTCTGACCAGACCAAGTATAAGGCTGACAATGAGAAGTACAGGATTAACTTCCGCTCCAATGTGGATGTGAAGATCAACAACTACATCAGTCTTTGGGCTAATCTGGCCGGTTCAATCGTAAGGGCCCACACTCCGGGCGGTGCCGTGAACTGCAATGAGACCCTTTACACCATCATCACTGGAATGCCTTCATTCATCTATGGTCCTGTGACTCCCGCGGTCTATGATAATGACGGAAATGTGATTGAGGCGGGTGGAGAGGTAGTGACGACTCCGAACATCAATTTCTCTCCTTACGGCTTCCTGAACCGCACCGGCTACAACAACGAGATGAACACCAACATCTACGGTCAGGCCGGGCTTAAGTTTGACCTTTCGTTCCTTACTCCCGGGCTTTGGGCAGGAGGCAGCGTCGGTTATCTTTCCTACATCAACTCAACCACTTCCAACACTCAGGACTACGCCAGATACATCCGCGAGGATGATTGGAGCGACCTCCGGTTCACTCATTACGGAACCACGATCAACACGAATCTGACTTACTCCAAACGAACCGCATTGTACGGCTATTTCTCTTATAAGGGAGAAGCCGGCTGGCAGAGGGATTTCGGCAGACATCACCTGAACGCCAATGCCTACATGACCTATCAGGTGTTCGACAATCTCGCTGGCGGCGCGACCTACGATTTCAGGCGGGTATATTCAGGAGCGGAAGTGGCATACGACTTTGACAAGAGGTACGCCGTCAAACTTTCGACAGGATATTCAGGATCCGACTATTTCCCGAGAAAGACCCGCTTTGTCTGGACACCAGGTGTCTCCGCCGCATGGATCGCCTCCAACGAGGGTTTTGTGAAGGAGAATGTTCCTTGGCTGTCATTGCTCAAGGTTCGTGGATCTTATGCCGTTACCGGCAATGACGCCACCGGATTTGACAGATACGCTTACAAGGATCAGGTGAACAGTACCGCCGGAGGAAAGATTCCTTATCTGGGTTATTATACCAATGAGTCGGTTTACGGTAACCCTAATCTTGAGCCGGAGAAAATCTACAAGACAAATGTTGGTATCGATCTCGGAATCGCCAACCAGTTCCAGGTCTCCTTCGATGTGTTCAAGGAGAAACTGAACAATGGTGTCATCAAATCGACATCCAAGGTGCCTCTCTATCAAGGAATTCCTCTCGGGGCATATCCTATCACGAATATAGGTGAGTTCGAGAACAAGGGATGGGAACTCTCTGTGAGCTACAGAAAGCGTTTCAACTCTGATTTCGGACTGTTCCTTGCCGGTCATCTGGACTACAGCAAGAACAAGGTAATTTACGTCGGTGAGACAGCCTACAATGACACTTACGCTTACCGTTACCGTACCGAAGGCTATCCTGTCGGACAGTCCTGGGGCTATCTGACAGACTACAGCAACGGCAACGGCCTTTACAACTTCCAGGATGAGATCGAGGCCGGTCCGAAATATTCATTCGGCACTCCTCGGCTTGGTGACATCAAGTACAAGGATCTGAACGGTGACGGTGTCATCGATGAGAAGGACATGGCTCCTCTTGGCAACGGTTCTCTTCCTAAGTACAACTTCGCGTTCAATGTCGGCTTCAACATCAAGAATTTCGAGGTGAACCTTCTGTTCCAGGGACTTGGAGGCTATAAGAGAAACTACAGTGAACTGTTTACTTTCCAGTCTGCCTACGACGGAGTGTTCACCGAAAGTCATAAGTCAGCCTGGACCGCCGAGAAGTGGCTCAACGATGAGGAAATAGGTTTCCCTGCCCTTTCCACGACAGCCACGACCAATCTTCAGACGAACGACTATCTTCTCAAGGATGCCTCGTTCCTGCGCCTGAAGACGGCAGAAATCTCCTATAAGATGCCTAAGAAGGTCTGCGACTTCCTTAACGCGAGTGCCTTCAAGGTCTATCTGAGTGGTCAGAACCTCTTTACCATCGATGGTATGAAGACAAACGACACTCCAGTCGAGGGCACTTGCTCCGCGTTCCCTGTCTATAGGATGTACAGACTTGGAATCAACCTCACATTCTAAAAGATGAATATCATGAAAAAATTCCGCATACTTATTCTTGCATTGGCGGCCACAGCGGCTTTTTCCGCTTGTCAGGATGCTTTGGATCTCCGTTCCAACGGAACCATTGATATGTCTGAGGTTTTCAAGGACAGAAACAGAACCAAAGGCTATCTCAACGCCTGCTACAATTATATCAAGAATCCGTCTGTCAATGTCGGTTCCTTTACGGACGACGCTCAGAACAGTCAGGACATCACGGCCGGAAGTTCGTACGACATCTGGTATAATTCTGACATCACCTCCAGCAATTTCGCAGACCATAACTGGGACGGCAATCCTTGGGGCAACTACTTCGAGGGCGTACGCAAGTGCAATGTTTTCCTTGCCAACATCGATGGAGCCACGGCTGATATGCAGGACTGGGAGAGGGCAGGGTGGAAGGCCCAGGCTCTGACTCTCAGGGCTTGGTACTATCTCCAGCTTATGAAGAGATATGGTCAGCTACCTTTGATCACTTCGGATCTTGGCACCAATCACGACTATTCTTCAGACAAGAAAGCGACTGTCTCAGAGATCGCCGGACAGATTCTGGCTGACTGCGACGCCGCGATAGCCACGGAGGATTCGGAGGCATATTCATACGTCTATCGTACACAGCAGTGGGGAATGGCGACAAAAGCACTTGCACAGGCTATCAGGAGCGAGACTGCTACCTACGTCATCAGTCCTTTGATGGGTGACGGCGGTTACACTGCTGATCAGGCTCTTGAAATCGCTGCTGACGCCCTCGCCAAGGTTCTGTCCAATGACTACAGCCTTTGGACCACGGCGAGCGCAGGATACAACGCTTACGCTTCATATTTCCTTTACAATCCTGAGGATATGAGGGCACAGGACAAGGAAACCATCTATGGTGGCACACGTACAGCTGTCTGGTCAAGCTGCGGAGTTCCGATCGTGAGCGGAAGCGCCACGGCCGGCACTTGCCCGACCCAGGAACTTGTCGATGCCTACGAGATGGCCAACGGCAAGCCAGCGATAACCGGTTACAGCGATGATCAGCACCTTCAGCCTATCATAAACACCGAATCCGGCTACGATGAGACCAAACCTTACGAAGATAGGGATCCTCGCTTCTATGCGACCGTGTTCTACAACGGCAGCGTAAGGGGAGAGGATGAGATCTCCACAGTCGCCGGAGCCAACTGCGGACTGAACGCAACCAGCATCAGGTACACCCACACAGGCTACTATATGCGCAAGTACGCCCATGATGCGTCCAACCGTAACTCCAATTCCGACGGCTACATGCGCGTTGTCCGCCTCGCCGAGCTTTACTACAACTTCGCCGAGGTGGCCTACCAGGCTGCCGGACCGGACCAGGTTGTCAGCGTCTCAGGTCTGAATATGTCCGCCCGCGGAGCCGTCAACGCTGTCCGCGCGAGGGTCGGAATGCCTGAGATTCCAAGCGGACTTACAGTCGCTGATTTCGAGAGGAGGTACCGTAACGACCGCAGGGTAGAGTTTGCCCTTGAGGCGGACTATTACTTCAGCCTGCGTCGCTGGAAAACCCTTTCGGCCACATCTACCGTGACTGGAATGAAAGTGTCCGGCACCGGAGCCGGCAAGACTTACGAACGCTTCGTTCTGGGCCGGCGTTCGACCACGACGGACAAATTCCTTCTCTACCCGATCGACCTCACCGAAGTCTCAAAGGTTCTTGAACTTACCGGAAACGACTGGCAGAACCCGGGATGGTAGCAGAGGCTTAAAATTTTAATTGATAAAATTTGATGAATATGAAGAAAATCATCTACTTGATATTGATCGCCTGCTCGGCCATCTTCCTTTCCTGCAAGGAGGATTCAGGAATGACAAAGGATGGCGACATCGTCCTGTCTAATCTGACGGCGGAGCCGAGAATCGGTGCGGTTGTCCTCAAATGGGACAATCCATCGGCAAGCGACTACTATTATGCGACGGTGACCTACACGAACGCTTCCGGAGAGGAAGTGAAGCAGAAGGTGAGCGTCTATAGTGTCGATTCCGAAAAGGGAGAAGGCCATACTTCCGTAAGGATAGGCGGGTTCTCTGACACAAATACCTACGAGTTCACTGTCACTCCTTACACTTCTGACGAGCGTTACGGTGAGTCCAAGACCGTTTCCTGCACTCCGGAGGACGCCTCAAAGGCCTTCAAGTACATCACCGGTACGGTGGAGACCAAACCTACCGTAGAGGGTGGCGTGGTCAGCTGGAAGAATGACTATGACGTTCCGGTGACCGTCACCATCACCTACAAGAACCTTGCGGGTGAGACCATTACGGAGACCCGTAAGGGCAGTGAGGACGGCAGCGTGGAGATCTTCCCGTTTGTGGACAAGACAAATGTGACGATCACGGCCACTGATGAGAGCGGCAAGAACACTTCGGAGCCAAAGGTTGTCGAGGTGACCCCGGAAAGGGGAGAGATCCCTCAGTCCAGAATGACGGCGATCGGAGCCTCTGGGGTGGAAGGTAACAATGTTCCCGCAAATCTTTTGGATAACAATGTCTCAACCGCTTGGTCAGGATCGAATAATGACATTGTGTGGGTCGCCATTGACCTTGGTGGGGTTCATCGGATCAACTGGTTTGAGCTGGTAGGTAATTCAAAGGATCGTGAAAGCCAGCCTACGGCTCTTATGGTTTTCCACTCAAAAGAGCCTGTGGCAGACTTGTCACAAGCTAAAAATCTTGGCAATTTTGAATATAATCCTGAGCACATCTATAACCATGCTTACAAATTGGAGAATCCGATAGATACCAGATATATTCTTATCGCCTTCCCAGGCGTGCAGCGCGTGAGCATCACCGAGTTCTGCGCCTACTATGCCGACGCGGCCACCCATTACGCCAAGGAGTCTGAGCTTGAGCTCCAGCCGGATCCGGATGATGACCCTACCTACTATCCAGAGACTGAGTACATGACTCCTACCGCTACGGTTAATAACCTTAAGTTCACGCAAAGCAATCCTGATAATCCATCGGAATATACTTTTGAGACCACAGGTGGGGACTCTTGGGTTCATCTTGCTCCTCTGAAGAAACAAGCGGCGGGTACAGTTCTCGTCTTCCAGTATAAATCTACAGGAAATCTCCGTTGTGAGTTCTTCTGGATTAAACCAGGAGCTCCGAGACCAGCTGGAGGAGTTGAGACATTCTTCGATATAAAGAAGACCGATGAATGGAAGACATTTAAGATGAATATGGCAAATGATTGGATTAAAACCGACCCGAATAACGGTAAGTTCAAATGGTGGGATGGAGTTCCTGGTGATTTTGTCCGTTTCGACATCGGTGATGGAGCCGGTGAGACAGTCGTTGTCAGACTCATGCACTGGCGTGCCGCCGAGGAAGGCGAATAAACCAAGTTCATTGACACTTTAATATTTACAGATGACAAAAAAGACAATTTCATCTATAATAGCTTTCGTGGTTATGTCCTGCGCTGTTTCGGCACAGGACATAACTGTCCAAAGCCAGACCTTGGACCTGTATCAGGACACTTGGGTCGCGACTGACGCTCTGGGCAGGACAATGCCCGGAATCGATGCCGTAGGCCCTGTGAAGACCGACCAGCGCCGTGTTGTGGGCATCTTCTACATCACGTGGCACACACAGAACCTTGCCACGTTACCGGGACCTTACGGGGCTGATGTCACGAAGGTTCTTAACGCCGATCCGAACGCCCGTCTCCAGGCCGACAATCCGAATTGGAAGTACGGCTCCTATCACTGGGGAGAGCCCGAGATGGGCTACTTCCTGAGCCAGGACGAATGGGTTATCCGGAAGGATATGTCGATGCTCTCCGATGCTGGAGTGGACGTGCTTGTGCTGGATGTCACGAACGCCGTGCGTTACTGGGACGAATGGGAGGTGCTTTTCTCCACGATGGAGAAGATGCGGGAGGAGGGCAACAACACCCCGCAGTTCTGCTTCTGGGCGTTCAACGGCGAGGTGATCAACGTTGTCCAGCAGCTCTACGAAAGGATCTACAAGGAGAACAAGTACCCAGACCTGTGGTTCTACTGGGACGGAAAACCTTTGCTTCTCTACAACGCGGATCCTGTCCATGACGCCAACGGAGGATGTTCCGCCTACAAGGACGGAACTCACGACTATTCCGATGAAGTGAAGAACTTCTTCACACTCAGGAATATGTGGTGGGGCTACTACGAGTGGGCCGGCAAGCGTTTCATCGGCACGGAGGACAACTGGAGTTTCGGCTACAGCATGGCCGACTCACGGATCAAGTCGATGACTCCGGAGCAGCTGGCTTCAAAGCATGACGGTAAGATCGAGGAAGTAGCCGTCACCCCTGCCCAGCATCCTGTCACCATGACTGATGTCCCGATGGGAGTAGGAAAATCCTGGTCGAAGCGCGACGGCGAGCCTAAGCTCAATGAATATGATCTCCCGGATTCGGCCTATGTTCCTTGGCTTGGCCGCAAGGTTTCCGATCCGGAAGGCTATGGAATATATTTCCAGGAGCGCTGGGATGACGCTCTGGCCGCGAATCCGCAGTTCCTTTACCTGAATGACTGGAACGAGTGGACGGCCGGAAAGTACAACGGAGACGTGATGTGGCTTGGCCGCAAGAATCCGTTTATGTTCGTGGACCAGTACAACGCCGAGTTCAACAGGACCATACAGCCGATGAAAGGTGGCTACACCGACAACTACTACATGCAGATGGCGCAGAACATCCGCCGCTACAAGGGAGTCCGTCCGGTTCCAGTTAACAGGCATATTCATAAAATGGCGGTTGACGGAATATTCAAGGATTGGGAGCAGGTCGAGGTGGTCTATCGCGACACCCGTGGCGACGTGTTCCATCGTGACGCGAAGGGTTACGGCGGGCTTCATTACAAGGATTCGACGGGAAGGAACGACATTGTGGCCTCCAAGGTGGCGGTCGGCAAGTCGGACATATTCTTTTATGCCGAGACCGCAGATGCCTTGACTCCATATTCCGATCCGGATTGGATGCTGCTGCTGATTGATTCAGATGGTGATTCCTCGACTGGTTGGTATGGTTATGACATGTTGATTAACAAGGATATAGCATCTGACGGCAAGGGGAGTGTCCTTAGGTTTGTTGACGGGAAATGGGTCAAGGCGGGGGAGTACCGCTTCGCTGTGGAAGGCAACAAACTGGAACTGGCCGTGCCGAAGTCACTGCTTGGTGTTTCCGGAAAATCAATTACCTTTGACTTCAAATGGGCCGACAACACCGGAGAGCTGGTGGATCCTATCTCCCTTTGTCTGAAGGGCGACACCGCACCGAACCGTCGTTTCAACTACCGATTCATCTGGAATAAGTAATATTCATGAAAAAAGTTCTTGCCTCTTTGCTGCTGCTTGCGGGTCTTTGCGCCCAGGCCAAGCCTACTGTCTTCCCTGTTTCGCTGAGCTGTAACGACATGGTGGATCCTGTCGCCGTGAGCGATGTCAGCTTCAGCTGGAAGCTCCGTTCGGATGTGAGGGCGGCCCGTCAGACTGCCTATGAGCTCTGGGTCGGTTCGACTCCGAATTGCGGCGGTGACGTGTGGAAGTCCGGGAAGGTCGTCTCCGATGACCAGCTTGACATTACCATCCCTCCGACAGTGACCCTTGAGGAAGGGAAGCGGTACTTCTGGAAGGTAAGAATTTGGGACGGCTCCGGCAAGGTCTCTCCGTGGACAAAGGCGGCCAGCTTCACAAAGTCGATAGACAACTCCTGGGAGGCTGACTGGATCGCGACAGGGAAGACTGAGGACGGGCCGTTCCCATATTTCCGCAAAACCTGCTTGATCGGCAAGGGTAAGGTCCGCAGGGCGGTTGTCTATCTCTGCGGTCTGGGCTGTTCGCAGCTCTACCTCAACGGCAGGGCGGTCGAGCCTGACAGGATTCTCGATCCGGCGCAGACCGACTACGACAAGAAAGCCCTTTACAGCGCGTTTGACGTGACCTCTCTTCTCGTGGGCGGCAAGAACTGCATCGGTGTCATGCTGGGCGCGGGATGGTACAACCAGGACAAGGTCTGGGGAGGGGGAATGACCTACGGCAGACCTATCCTCCGCTGTCAGATGCGCGTTGAATATGCTTCCGGCAAGGTCGAGACCATCGGCACGGACACATCCTGGAAATGGGCGGACGGGCCGCTTGTCAGCTCCAATGTCTATCAGGGTGATGAATATGACGCCACCCGCGAGATTGACGGCTGGTGCGAGGCTTCTTTCGATGACAGTTCCTGGAACGATGCCGTGAAGGCAGGAGGTGTCATTCCCGTGAGGATGGCCGCGCAGGAGATACCTCCGATGAGGGCTTTCGCTCCTCAGAAGGCCTCCGCAATGTGGCGGTCTTCAAAGGAAGGAAATGTCTGGATCTATGATTTCGGAACCAACCTTACGTCGGAAGTAGTGTTCAGCGCGTCTCTTCCTCGCGGAGTGAGGCTCCAGACCATAGGCTCCGAGGAGATCGACCCGAGGACCCGCGAGATTGACGTGGCTTCAACCGGCGTCGAACATGTCGGACTCCAGAAGGATTCCTACACTTTCGCCGGCAGGGGAAAGGAGACCTGGATGCCTGTCTTCACCTACCATGGAATGAGGTATGTGGAACTGACCGTGGAAGGCTCGGACGAGGAGCCGGCCTTGGACTGGATCACCCGCGCTCCGGTGCACACGGATCTGGCCACGATCGGATCTTTCGAGTGTTCTGACCATCAGATCAACTATCTGCATGACATCGCCGAGCGTACCTTCATCAATGCTTTCGTCGGGCTTCCTGTCGATTGCAACCAGCGGGAGAAGTGCGGCTGGCTCGGAGACACCCATGCCTACGACCGCGCTGCCGACATGCTCTTCCAGATGAACAACTTCTGGGTCAAGTACCTTGATGACATCCGGACGACATCCGATGTCAGCCTCACCAACACCCTGTTCCACAAGTACTACAACAATCAGTTCTACTTCGCCGACAAGGAAGCCGGCCTGCCTTTCATGATCGCCCCCGGAAAGCGTCTTTGCGGCGTCGCTTCCCCTGATTGGGGAACGGCGGTGGTGCAGCTTCCTTGGCATCTTTATGTGTACTACGGCAACAAGCGGATTCTCCGGGACTATTACGACATGATGAGCCACTGGGTACGCCACATAGCGTCCACGGCTGTTGACGGAATAGTCTATGAGGGTCTGAGCGACTGGTGTCCGACATTCAGCAGCCACGAGCACAACGGCACGGTGGTCGAGTTCTCTTCTTCGGCCTTCCATCTTCTTGATCTCGGGATCATGGTCAAGACGGCAAGGCTGCTCGGCAAGGAGGAAGACTTGGAATGGTTCGAAAAGCAGGAGGAATATGTCCGCAAGGCCATCGTCTCCAAGTTCTTCAACCCTCTCAAATGTTCTTTCGGCGGCCAGACGGCCGACGCTATGGCGCTTGAGCTCGGACTTTTCCCTGAGGATCGTCGTCAGGAGGCCACCCAGGCCATTATGTACGACATCAACACCGGCCATAAGTTCTTGGATGTAGGGGTCTTCGGCCTGTCAAGGATAGGAAGCGAACTCTCAAGGAACGGAGCCTCTGCCCAGGCTTTCGGCCTCTTCACAAAGAAGGGCGAGAACTCATTCGGCGTGATGGTGGACTCCCTCAAGGTGACCACACTGTGGGAGATCCTGCCTGTCCAGAGTGACATCTATGCGAAGTCCCACGGATCACACAACCATCCTATGCAGGGTGGTTACGAGTCCTGGATTCTTGAGGATGTCGCCGGATTAAGGCCCGTTGAGGATAATCCTGGTTTCAAGACCGTCATGTTCTACCCTCGGCACACCGCCGACCTTGAGTGGGCGAAGGCTACCGTGGACACCCGCTACGGAGTCACATCCACATCCTGGAGGAAGGAGGCCGGAAAACTTGTCTGGGATATTGTCATTCCTGCCGGCGCCGACGGCCTCGTGCATATTCCTGAAGGGAAAAAGGCAACCGTGGACGGCGAGGCCGTGTCCTTTGGCATAAAGTCACTGAACGGCGAGGACTTCCAGGTCTTCCCGTCAGGATCCTACCACATTGTGGTGGAATAATTCAGAATATTCATTAAAAACCGCTTATTTGATAGTGAAAAGAGTTTTTCTTGCTTTTGCGCTTTTGTCCCTGGCGATGTCGCCGTTGTTCTCCCAAGGGGTGAGTAGTGACTCATGGGCCGCTACTGACGCTCTTGGCCGAAAGGTCAGATCCTACAATGACGCTCCGTCGAAGCGAGACGGAAAGTTTGTCGCGATGTTTTTCTGGACCTGGCATCAGGGCAACGATGACACCACCTACCGGGTGAAGAACATCACCGAGATCGTCCGCAGGTATCCCGAGGCCATGAAGGATTACAATCATCCAGCCTGGGGAAGCAAGAAACCAGGATTCTTTTTCTGGGAGGAACCGCTGTTCGGCTACTACAAGACCACGGACAAGTGGGTTCTCCGCAAACAGGCGGAGCTTCTGGCAGACGCCGGCGTGGACGCTGTGTTCTTCGATTGCACCAACGGCTCGCTGACCTGGAAGGAATCCTACGAGGCTCTTCTCCAGACGTGGGACGAGGCTCAGAGGGACGGCGTGAATGTCCCGAAGATCGCTTTCATGCTTAATTTCGGCCCGTTCTCCTGGACTCGCACTTCCCTTCACGAACTCTACAATGATCTTTACAAGCCGGGCAGATACTCTAACCTGTGGTTTGTCTGGAAAGGCAAGCCTTGCATCATGGCTTATCCAGAGGCGCTTGATGATTCGCCGCTTGACAGGGAGATCGCCGGGTTCTTCACCTTCCGTCCAGGTCAGCCGGACTACGTTGACGGCCCTACCAGAAATGACCAGTGGGGGTGGTTGGAGAACTATCCTCAGCATGGCTATGTGGCCTCCAAAGGGGTTGACGGCAAGGTTTCCTACGAGCAGGTGACGGTGGGAGTCTCCCAGAACACGAGTCCTGACCGCAAGGGTCATTGCGGGGCATTCAACGTCAAGGATTCCCAAGGACGCAGTTTCTCTGTAAGGAACGGATTCGACCCTCGTCCCGACGGCTATCTCTATGGCTGGAACTTCTCCGAGCAGTGGGACCGTGCCTACGAGCTTGATCCTGAACTGGTGTTTGTGACCGGATGGAACGAGTACACTGCCGGAATATGGCTTCCGCAGCATGGCTGGCAAGGGGATCCGTTCTCGTTCGTGGATCAGTTTGACTGGGATCACAGCCGTGACATCGAGCCGAACAAAGGCTGGGGAGACAAGGGGGATGTCTACTATCTCCAGCTGGTTGACAGGGTAAGGAAATTCAAGGGAATGACTCCTGCCGCGTCGGCAAGCGAAGAGAAGACAATCAGCCTCAGGAATGTCATGGACTGGGATGATGTGCTGCCTTACTATCAAAGCTACAAAGGCAACACCATGCACCGTGACGCGCGCGGACGCTATGACATGTACTACACCAACAATTCCGGACGCAATGACATCGTGGGAGCCAAGATCGCCCGCGACCAGGAGAACATCTGGTTCTATGTCGAGACCGCCAGGGAGCTTTCTCCGCAGTCCGACCCGCACTGGATGCAGCTGCTCATCGACGTTGACAGGGACAAGTCCACTGGCTGGAACGGCTATGATTTCATCATCAACCGCGTCAGTCCAAAGGGGCGTAAGGCTGTCATGGAGAGGAATATTCAAGGAATATGGATGTGGGAGAAGTCGTCCGAGTGCGAGTTCAGGACTTTCGGCAACAAACTTGTAATAAAGATTCCTCGCAAGGCCCTGGGATTGTCTTCCGGATCACTTGACTTTGAGTTCAAGTGGAACGACAACATGCAGGAAGAGGGTAACATCATGGACTTCTATGTCAATGGCGACACCGCTCCCGGAGGCAGGTTCAACTATGTCTATACAACACAGTCTAACAGATTTTGAACATGAAAACAACTTCTTTGTCCCGGCTTTTCTGTGCCGCGATGTCACTTGTCATCCTCTGCTCGTGCGGTGATGACAAGCCGGAGCCTAATGTCATCGTGAGACCGAAGGATCCGAAGGCGGTTATGGCCGCCAATCTTGGGGAATATCTTTCAAAGGACTATCCCTCAAATGTTTCCTATGTCGAGGTGACCTCCGACCAAGTCATCGTGAAAGGTAGTTGCTCCGGATCCGGAAACTACCTTCTTGCCGAGATCACCCCTTGGCAGGACGTGACCGAGATGGAGATTTTTCCTTACACGGAAAGCATTTCGGGCAAGTCCTTCACTGTGACCATGAAGAGATTCGTTCCGGCAAGGGAGGGCATCAGGTACGACCGGGTGTTCTCCAAATGGGCCGTAGTAAAGGTGGACGGGGACAAGCAGGTTCTTGACTCCCACGCCCGCTATGCCGATGAGGTGGCTCCGAAAGCCAGTCCCGCGGCTCTTCCGCTAAGGAACAAGAAAGGTTTCGGAGCCGGTGATACAGACCTCTATTTCAGTGACTGCAAGGAGATGAATGTAGGCAGCATAACAATGAACGTGGTTCTCAACAACTACATAACGGGAGAAGGTTCCGGTTATTCGTACGGTGGAAAGGAGTACAGCCTCGGACCCGTGAAGGACTATGTTGATTATGTGACACAGAAGGCCTCGGAGACAGGCCTTGTGGTCTCCGCCATCATCCTCTGCCAGACGAACTCCATATTCAAGGATCCTGAGAATAAGGGAGGCAACTACACCATGCCGAACCTGACGACTGCAAAGGCGTTCAATCTCTACGCCGCCGCCCTTGAGCACATGGCCTCGACTCACTGCACACAGGGCAACAGGATCTCGCATTGGATCATGCACAACGAGGTGGATTTCGCCAATGAGTGGACGAACATGGGTGATCAGCCGATGATGCGCTATCTGGACCGCTACATCAAGTCGATGAGAATCTGCTACAACATTGCCCGTCAGTACGACCAGAACGCATCGGTGCTTGGCTCCTACACCCATTGCTGGGCCAAGGCGGACGGCAGCTTCGCTCCGAAGAAGATGCTGGAGAAGACGGTTGAATATTCTTCCGCCGAGGGCGATTTCCGTTGGGGTGTGGCCTATCACCCTTATCCCCAGAATCTGACAAAGCCGTCGTTCTGGATCGATGACACGCAGGCGACCTATTCATTGAACTCCAAGTACGTGACTTTCAAGAACCTGGAGGTGATCGACGCTTGGATAAGGCAGAAGGAGAATTTTTACAAGGGCAAGACGAAGCGCGTCCTGTTCCTTTCCGAGCAGGGTACAAACTCGCCGTCCTATTCCGAGAGCGACCTCGCCCTTCAGGCCGCCGGAGGTGCCTGGGCTTGGAAAAAGGTCTCCAAACTGGACGGCATAGATGCCATCCAGTGGCACAACTGGGCGGACAACAAAGCCGAAGGAGGCCTCAGGATAGGTCTTCGCACTTTCGCTGAAGGTAGTGTCTCAAATCTTACCCCTAAGCCTGTCTGGTACGTCTGGAAGGCCGCCGGCACGGCCGAAGAGGATTCCGTCTTTGATCAGTACAAGACCACCCTCGGCATCTCTGACTGGGATTCCATCCTTAACACTGTCGAGTAGAAGTCCGCAATCGGCTCCATCGGTCGTAGTGTATCGGTTGCAGCTGTTCTACCTGTCGCAGAGATTGTCTGTAACAAAGTCTATCTGTAGTAGAATTGCCAGTTGTTGAACCTGCCGTTTTTTTACACCTGCCTGTCGTTGTGTGTCGCAACGGGCCCTTGGCGGATAACTAATTGAAGACCAATGAATAAAGCAAGTTCGTGGTGCGGGATTCAGCACCACGAACTTGCTTATTTCGTTGATATTCATATATTTGCGTGCCACGCTTTCTGATTGCGCTGCGCAGGCAGAGAGCCTGTCGAAGGGATGTTAGTTGGACAAGTTCACTAACCGCTCTGTGCTTCAATTATAAACTAACGAAATAAGCCTTTATTAAGCATTGTGATATTCTTAATGTTAGACATTTGAATGATTACAACGTAAGTTTCCTGAGAGGAAAGTCCTCGCAAAAGGTGGCACTGTAAACTGAATCAGTGAATCTGTAAAGAGAAACAGTTGAATCGAAGGACGGATGTAAACCAGTTCAGAGATGCTGTAAAGTATATCAGGTAAACAACCTCTAAAGTGTCAACCACCATTCTTAGGGAAGGTCACTGTTGCGAATATGATGATAATAATTGATATGATTCGCTTTATTTGTAAAATAAAAACGTTTTGTATATTTGTAAATCCAGTAAAAGAAAAATATTGGTATGCATTTAACACAATTACTTATGATAAACCAATCAAGACTAATTAAGGTAGTTGCGGGTGTTCTTTCTTTACTATGTGCGGTAGGGTGTGATTTTGCGAAAATGAAGAAGTGTCCTTCTTATGTAACTACGTATATTGATATTCAAGGATTGAAATTAGAGACAACTTCTGACAAGATGAGTGTTGAGGTAAATCCTTCACAAGGTTTTTGCAACGAATATAATTTCATGGCAGAAGATTCTAAATTTGCCTATAAATATGAAAGTTTGTGTCGTAAGCACAACGATCTTTCATATAATCAGAAAATAAGTGTAATTAATGGTTATGATTTTACGGCTCAGACATTTATATCGGAGGATTTTGACTCTATAAAAGTCACATCTGACAAGGATTATGACGAAAAGCATCCAGCAGGTGAAAGCCTTAATGACTTATGTAGGTTCGTGGCGTTTTCTCCTTATAAGTTCATATCCAGCGGCTATAAAGACTACTACAACTACTCAAAGGATAATGTTTCAAAGACTCTCGCAAAACTTGCAGGTTATTTGGGAATATCTGAAGGTCAAAAACTTACTTGTCATCCTATAGACAAAATGCTGTCAGATGTGACAGCGAAGGATTTGATTCTGCTCGGTTATGACAATCCGTATCCGTTGTTCAGGTTACATTTTGAGAGTAAACCTGTTGTTTCAGGTGAGCATCAGATAACAGTGGAAGTCCGTACGGATGAGGGTAAAATCTACACCGCTACAATCACTATGAATTTTGTGGCGGACAACTGATTGTCTGTCAATTAATAAAGCAAGTACCTTGTGTGTAAATCCGCACAAGGTACTTGCTTATGTTGTTGATATTTATGGACTTGTCTGCCACGTTTTTTTAGACGTTAAAGAGGAAATGCATGATGTCGCCGTCCTGGACGACATATTCCTTGCCTTCGGTGGCGAGCTTTCCGGCGGCTCTGACGGCACTTTCGCTGCCGAGTGTGACGAAATCATCGTACTTGATGACTTCTGCCCTGATGAAGCCTTTCTCGAAGTCCGTGTGGATGACTCCGGCGGCTTTAGGTGCCTTGTCACCCTTGTGGATTGTCCATGCGCGGCACTCGTCTGAGCCGGCTGTGAAGAAGGTCTGCAGCCCGAGCAGATGGTAGGCTCCCTGAATCAGCCTTACGACACCGGATTCTTTCAGCCCCATCTCCTCAAGGAACATCTGACGGTCCTCATAGGAGTCCATCTCGGCGATTTCGGATTCGGTCTTGGCTGAGATCACGAGAATCTCCGCGTTCTCTTCCTTGACAGCCTCACGGACGGCGTCCACATACTTGTTGCCGTTGACAGCCGAGGCGTCGTCCACGTTGCAGACGTACATCACCGGCTTGTTGGTCAGAAGGAAAAGATCCTTGGCCATAGCGGCCTCCTCCTCGTTGATGAACTCTACGGTCCTGCACGATTTGCCCTGCTCAAGGGCTTCCTTGTAACGGAGCAGAAGGGCGACAAGCTTCTTGGCGTCCTTGTCTCCTCCGGTCGTGGCCTGTTTCTGGCTTTTTGCAAGACGTGACTCAACCGTCTCAAGATCCTTGATCTGGAGTTCCGTGTCAACTACCTCCTTGTCCCTGACAGGGTCAACGCTGCCAGCCACGTGAACAACGTTGCCGTCATCGAAGCATCTGAGCACGTGAAGGATTGCATCAGTCTCACGGATGTTGGCGAGAAACTGGTTTCCAAGTCCTTCTCCCTTGCTGGCTCCCTTCACGAGACCGGCGATGTCCACGATGTCAACAGTGGCCGGGACAACGCTCTTAGGCTTGCACATGTCGGCCAGCACCTCCAGCCTCTTGTCAGGAACGTTCGTCGAGCCAAGATTAGGCTCGATTGTACAGAAAGGAAAGTTCGCGCTCTGGGCCTTGCCTGAGCTTACACAGTTGAACAAAGTTGACTTGCCTACGTTCGGAAGTCCGACTATTCCGCATTTCAAAGACATATCCTATTAAGTTCTTAAATCAATAAAATTTATTTTATGACAAAGATACGAATAATGAATCTGTTTTGATTTGTTTTAGTAATCCTTTTTAAGAAGATAAATTTTTACCAAATCTTTGGCAATATGTTATTATACAGTTAATTAAGCTGCCCTTTGCAAAAGATTGCCAACTTATTTCCAAATGATTGCCAAGGTTGGTATGGATAAAAAACATTCAAATCTCAAAAAGAACATGTCATAAAAAAAGTTTTTCTGTTTCTTTTCGTTATTTACGTTTTTGCTCTGCATATTTGCTGGCGGAATGAAAAGGATGCTCATCATACTGTCTGCGCTTCTTCTCTTCCGGCCAGCCTACGATGTTTCTGTCTTTCATAGTTTTAGTTTTGGATCCAGGGTGGCAGGAAGAGAAGGTCAGACACTTGTCATGTTCTGGAATCTGGAGAATCTCTTTGATTGGCGCAGGGACAGCCTTAACGGAAGCGAGTCCGAGGCTGAATTTACCTCATTCGGTAAAAAGCATTGGACAAAACGCAGGTTCACGGCGAAATGCAATGCGATAGCGAAGTCGATATTCTGGATAAAGGACCGCGAGGGCGCGCTTCCAGACGTTATAGGAATCGCCGAGGTGGAAAACCGTTTTGTTCTCAAAAGGCTTTTGGAGGACACGCCTCTCTACAAGACAGACTACGAGATCGTGCATTTTGACTCTCCTGACCCGCGTGGGATTGATGTTGCCCTTCTTTACAGATTATCCAGGCTTGAACTGCTTCAGGCTGTGCCTTTGAGAGTCGGGGGTGGGGCTGACCCTCCGTTGAGGACCAGGGATATTCTTTTGACAAAATTCCGGAGGCAGGACGGGGACAGTGTGGCGTTTCTGGTGAATCACCATCCGTCCAAATACGGCGGCAAGACCAATGACAGGCGCAAGATGGCTCTCTTGAGATTGAGGAACGCCACTGACTCGCTTCAAAATGCCGGCTTAAGGAATATAGTCGCGATGGGTGACTTCAACGACACACCTGATAATCCGGCTTTCGGAATATTGACTGACGGACAGCCTTATCCTTTATTGAACATTGCGGCTCCGTTGGCGGAAAGAGGTGAGGGAACGATAAGATATTCAGGTAAATGGGAGATGATTGACATGTTCTTCGCTTCGGAGAACCTTATGCTGAACGGGCATATTCATGGAATGAAAGTTTTGAGGTTGCCGTTTCTGATGACGCGGGACAATGCTCATTCTGGGGAAAAACCGCTCCGGACGTACTCTGGACCACGCTACATAGGGGGAGTGAGTGATCATTGTCCGATTGTTGTGAGGATTCGGTAGATAATCAATAAAAAGTGTTAAATTTGTCTCATTGGAAGCCGTCTCGGTCGTTGTGGTCGAAAGGATTTCATTAAACGAACAAAACTTAAAAAATCACATAATATGGAAATGAAAACAAGAATCAGAGAGAAATTCAAGACTCTCTTCGGCGCTGAAGGCGAAGTGTTCGCTTCGGCTGGCCGCATCAATCTTATCGGTGAGCACACTGACTACAACGGTGGTTACGTTTTCCCTGGAGCCATTGATCGCGGAATCATGGCTGAGGTCAAGTTGAACGGAACGCAGAAAGTAAAGGCTTTCTCGCTTGACTATGATGAATATGTTGAGTTTGGACTCAATGAGGAGGACAAGCCTAAGCAGCAGTGGGCCAGCTACATCTTCGGTGTGTGCAGGGAAACCGTGAAGCGTGGCGGAAAGGTAGAGGGCTTTGACACTGTCTTCGCCGGAGACGTTCCGCTCGGAGCCGGACTGTCTTCGTCCGCGGCTCTTGAAAGCACATTCGCTTATGCCATCAACTACCTGTTCGACAACAAGATCGACAAGTTCGACCTTGCCAAGATCGGCCAGTCCACAGAGCATAACTACTGCGGCGTGAAGTGCGGGATCATGGATCAGTTCGCCTCGATTTTCGGAAAGAAAGGCAGTCTCATCCGTCTTAACTGCAAAACATTGGAGTACAAGTACTTCCCGTTTGATCCGAAGGGCTACAAACTGGTTCTTGTTGACTCTTGCGTGAAACATGAGCTGGCCTCTTCGGCGTATAACAAGAGGAGGGAGTCCTGCGAGAACGCCGCAAGGGCCATCAGGAAGAATCATCCGGAAGTGGAGTTCCTCAGCGATGCCAAGAGAGTTTGGCTTGAGGAGGTTCGTGAGGAGATTCCTGCGGAGGATTTTCTCAGGGCTGAATATGTCATCGGAGAGGTTCAGAGAGTCCTTGACGTGTGCGACGCCCTTGAAAGAGGTGACTACGAGATCGTCGGCGAGATGATGTACCAGACTCACTTCGGACTGAGCAAGCTCTACGAGGTCAGCTGCGAGGAACTTGATTTTCTCAACAAGCTTGCCCGCAAGTGCGAGGTGACCGGTTCACGCGTGATGGGCGGAGGCTTCGGAGGCTGTACGATCAACCTTGTGAAGGATGAGCTCTACGACGCGTTCATCGCTGCGGTCAAGGAGCAGTTCCCTGCCAAGTTCGGTCACGATCCTAAGTTCTACGACGTAGTGATCAGCGACGGTGCAAGAAAAGTTGAATAATATCTAATTTTACTTAATACGACAAAGGGTCGCACGGGATTGTTCCTCTGCGGCCCTTTCAAATTTTATGCAAGTACGGTGCTATTGCTTGATCTTGAATGTGTAGCGTCCGCATGTGAGTTCTCTTTCCCCATCAGGAAGTGTTAAATAAGCGATGGAATTTGACGGAACGGTCACTGAATACGTGATTGTACGCCTTTTTCTGATCCATTCTGAACGGATCTCTCCGTTGGGAGACCGGAAGGAAGCCTCGAAATGATCGAGACCCTTGGCGAAGCCTGGCTTGACATTGAACCTGTAGAATCCTGGATGGTTTTCGTCAGGAGTTATGCCTGCCAGAGACTTGTAGAACCAGGCGTTTATCTCTCCGAACATCATGTGGTTGAGAGAGAGGTCCTTGATTCTGGTAAGATCCCAGTTCTCATAGAACGTGGTGCCTTCGTTCTTTAGCCAATAGCCCCATGAAGGATATTCCTGGCTTGATGCAAGGCTGAAAGCTAGATCAAGATGGCCGTTGTCACTTAGCGCTCCAAGAATGGCCTTGGAGCCGAGAAGGCCAACATCCAGACCTTTTTCACGAACGACGGCGGCAAGATTGTCAGCGACTTTTTGCCTGTACTCTTCTGGAACGATGTTCCAGTACAACGGCATGGCCAGTTCGGTCTCTGTTCCGGAAGCATAAATGGAGGTGTCGGGATTCAAATATTTTTTGTTGATGAGATATTTGATTCTTTCAGCCAACTCTTTGTAGTGTAGTACATCTTCGTCATGTCCTGTGATGGCTGCGATCCTCGCCATCATCCTAGCGTCGTCATAGTAGTATATAGATGAGGTCAATTCGACCGACGATGTGGATTTGACAGGAATCCAATCGCCTAATCCCCAATCAGTAAGGCCTTCAGGATAAGTCCGTTCTATGTAGTCCATGTAGGCTTTCATGTTGCTGTACATGGACCTGAGAAGGTGGTCGTCGCCATAGAACAGCCATGTTTTCCATGGAACGGCGATGTTCGTGCTTGTCCAGTCAGTGCCGTTGGCCCAATCGTAGCCCCATCCCGGAGACGGAATGATGTTCGGGTACACTCCGTTCGGCAGCTGTGCGTCCTTATGGTCATCCATCCATTTCTCGTAGACTGTGATGGGGTCATAATTGTAGAAGCCTAGGTCCATGGCGGCGTTTGTGTCTCCAGTCCAGCCATTCTTCTCCCTTTGCGGGCAATCTGTAGGATAGCCTACAAGGTTGCTGAGGTAGGAATAGCAAGATGCCTTCCAAAGCTTGTTTATGATCTCGCTGGACGTGTGTATGTGACCTTTTGTGGGAATGTCACTGTGGACGAAATATGCCGTGAGATTGTTTTCGTCAAGTACAGCAGGCCTGTCAATTGACGCTTCCACATACCTGAACCCTTTGTAGCCGAAACGTTGCCTGAACGACTCATCGCCATTTCCTCCAAGAGTGAATATGTCGGTGGCAAACGGTTCCTTGAGTGTGTCAGAATGGTAGAAGTAGTCGATGTTTTCAGTTGAGACGTGTCCGTTATCTTTAAGGAATTCTCCATGTTTGAGAGACACTGTCATGCCTCTTTCCCCTTTGATCCTCAGTTCTGTGACTCCGGAGATGTTCTGTCCGAAATCAAAAATATAGTCTTTGTCGGAGAGTTTTGTCACAGAGACAGCCTTGAGGGTGTCTACATCCCTTACGGGCCTCATTTGACGCGCTACAATCGTCTCCGATGGAGACACTGTAAGTTTCACATTGCTCCACCCGGAGTCGTCATAGCCTGGTTCCGACCATTTTCCCATGGCAAGTCTTCCGTCTGTGTGTTCTGCCGTGTAGATGTTATTGAACACGATTTCTGACAGATGTGTCTTCCAAGTCTTGTCTGAGATCACTGTTTGTACCGTGCCGTCTTCGTAGGTTATGCGAAGATCAAGGCAGAAAGACGGACGGTGTCTCCAAGGGGCTGTCTCGTAGTCCCATACGGCTACCGATTGATGGTTGTACCATCCGTTTCCCATCAGGACTCCTATCGTGTTTCCACCATTTCTTACAAGATCTGTCACATCTTTGGTGATGTAGAGTGTCCTTCTGTCATATCTGGTGAAATCAGGCTCCAGACGCTCGTCTCCGACTTTCTTTCCATTCACATAGAGTTCAAAGAATCCAGCCGCCGCGATGTAGGCTTTAGCGGAGGCGATCCTGCCGTGGGTGCCGAAGTCTTTACGGAAAGCGCCGGCAGGCCTTGATTCCAAGTCCTTGGTGTCTGTTATCCACCAGCCTTTCCATTCAGACATGCTCATCAGACCTGTCTCGAAAAAGGCTGCGGGACTGGTTATGGTCTCTCCGTTCTCGTTTTGGGCCGAAACCTTCCACCAGTACCTTGTGTAAGGCATGAGTGCGGTCCCGGCATATTCAGCAAGCACTTTGTTTGATTTTACCAATCCTGAGTTCCAGACGTTCCCTGCTCCGTTCATCACGGAAGACGAGTCCGTGCCGACAATTATCTCGTAACCGGTCTGTGAGACTGTGCCTTCAGGAAGCACCCAGGAAAAACGAGGCTTATCAGTGTCTAGTCCGATAGGATTTTCAAGATGCTCGCATTGCATGCCTGTGATCAGTCTTTCCTGCGCGGAAAGATCATCATTGAAAAAGATTCCAAATAATGCTGCCAGAACCATACTGAACGCTAGTCCGTTTGATTGCTTTCTCATATTCATTGCTTTTTAATGTAGTCTTTTGGAAGCACACCGTATTTTTTGAGAAAATTCTTGGCAAAGTAGGATGATGAGGAGTATCCAACCATGTCTTTGATCTCATTGATCCTCATTTTGCCTTCGCTCAGCATCGTTGCGGCTTTCTCAAGCCGGATGTCCTTTATCAGCTCACCTGGACTCATTCCGGTCGTTTCCTTGATTTTCCTGTAGAGGTTCGAACGGCTTATGTGCAGTTTTTCCGACAGAAAGTTCACATCAAGATTCTGATCGGAAAGGTTGTTGTTGATGGTTTCGTACAGTTTTTTGACGAACATCTCGTCCTTCGCCGTGAAATTGTCCTCGTTTGCTATCTTGAGGGAAGTGTCCTCGGCGATCTTTTTACGCACTCTTTTGTTTGTTAGTATGTTGTTGATCTGCGCTATCAACAGTTTCGCGGAGAAGGGCTTCTCAATGTACGCTTCCGCTCCGGCGTCTATTCCGGCAACTTTTGACTCAAGGTCGGTTTTCGCTGTCAGAAGAATTACAGGGATGTGCTTGAACTCATCATGGTTTTTGACCAAACGGCACAATGAGATTCCATCGAGGTCTGACATCATCACGTCTGAAATCATGAGGTCTATAGGATGTTGCCTGAGCATCGAGATGGCCGATGTCCCATCCTCTGCCGTGATGACCCTGAACTGTCTGCCAAGAAGCTTCTTAAGGAATCGGACCATGCTTTTGTTGTCGTCAACCACCATCACGGAAGCCTTTTTCGAGGTCGTGCTGACACTGTCCTCATCCTGGATGTCCTTTTCAGTACGTTCTTCCGGATATTCGATGTCATTGTTGCCCAAAGGGATCTCAACCACCATCTCTGTACCTGATTCTGTTTCAGGGTTCACATAGACACTGCCATTGTGCATTCCTACAAATTTCTTGACCAAGGACAAACCAACACCGACTCCGCCAAGTTTTTGACTGCCAGGTACCTGGTAGAAAGTCTCGAAGATCTTCTCCCGGAACTCCGGCTCGATCGAAGAACCGTTGTTCCATACTTTCAGTCTGAAAATGTTGTCTTCTTTCTCAAGTGTTATCTTGATGTTTCCTTTGCAGTACTTTGCGGCGTTGCTGAGAAGGTTGCTGACAATCTTGATGAACTCCTCTTTGTCCACGCTCGCTATGACATGTGGTTCGCAAAGTTGCTTCTCGATGTGGACCTCATTGCGTTGGAGGGAAATTCTGAACGATTTGAGGACGGTTTCCACCAAGTCGTTGATGTCGGTAGGCACTTTGTTGAGGATGAATCCTTCCTGCTCTATGATAGAGAGATCGAGCATCTGCCTTGTCAGTTCGGTCAGCCTGTTGAGGTTCTCTTTCATGACATCGATGCATGACGCTTTCTCCTCTTCTGTGCTTTTCGGTGATGAAATGATCTCAAAAGGAGCCACTATGAGAGACAGCGGTGTTCTTATCTCATGGGCTATTCCTGTGAAGAACGCAAGCTTGGTGTCATAGACTGCCTTTTCCTCATCAGCCTTGAGTTCTTCCATCATTCGTTTTTTCTTCTCTGTCTGTCTTTTGTACAAGGATTTGATGATCAAGAAGATCACGGCGAGTCCTAACACAAGATAGGTAAGGCATGCCGGTCTGCCAAGCCAAGGACTAGGTTTGACTATGATTGTGACGCTGCGAGAGTTTGATTTGTCCGCCCGCTTGATGTTCTTGGCATTGATGATGGTCAGACGATACTTTCCGCTCGGTAGATTGGAATAGTAGATTTGGTTGTCGTGTGCCGGAATCCAATCGCTGTCATAGTTCTCCAGTTTGTAGCAGAATTGACTTGTGCGGGAAGGACACCAGTCCAGCTCGGCGAATGACAGCCTGATGGAATTCTGTCTGTGGTTGATGACGATCTTGTCAGCGCAGACTATGGATTTATCCAATGAAGCCCCTTTGCCACCAACTTTTACACATTGGTTGTCGATGAACAGATCCGTGAAGAAGATAGGGGCGTCATGCTGCTGTGCGTTAAGGCTTTCCGGCCGGAATCTCAGGAATCCCTCCGATGTGCCGAAGTACATGAATCCATCGTGATCTTTCATGCCGGATTGGTGCAGGAATTGGTTTGATAGTGGGCCTCCAGCGAATGAATAGTTCGTGAAGCATTCATTCGCCGGGTCAAAGCATGATAAGCCGTTGTTGGTGGATATCCATATTTTCCCGGAATTATCTTCCAAGACTTTCTCTATGACATCGTTAGGTAGTCCGTCTTCGGTTGTGTACGATGTGAACCTTTGGGTCGCATGGTCGTAACGGCATATTCCTTTGCCTTCTGTGTGTATCCAGACATTTCCTTTGCTGTCTTTGAACAGCCCGGTGATTTGATTGCCGCACAGACTGTCCGGGTCTCCCGCCGTGTGGCGGAACATGCTCCATTTTTTCGTCCTTGGATTGTACCAGTAGATTCCGTTGTTGTAGCAGGACATCCAGAAATTCTGTTCGTCATCCTCGATGATGTCGCTGATCAGTTCATTGTTGTCACGGGTGATCAACACATCAACCACGCCGCTTTTCGTGTGGATCTCATTAGCTCCTCTTGTGGTTCCGACAAGCATGTTCCCTTCAGAGCTTAGGAACAATGACATGATGCTGTTGTCGTTGAGTGCGTTCTCTGTGTCAGACCGCTCTGTAGGGTATTTTTTCAGATTGTGCGTCTTCAGGTCGATCTCGTCCAGACCTTTACCCATGTAGCCGACCCAAAGCGTGTTGTCGTTGATGAGTATAAGATTGATGTTCTTTCCGGAAAGCTGGACTCCTTTGAGCGGGTCTTGGTTGAAACTCCTTGTCTTTGGAGAAAACTTCACAAGCCCCTTGTCGGTGGCGAACCAGACATTTCCGTCGTTGTCCTGGGCGAATGATTTGATCTGTCCGTCATTGAACCCGTTTCCGTAGGAGCACGGATAGAGTTCAAAGTCGTTGTAATTGTCTGGAAGATAGTTTACTCCTCTTGACAAGGTACAGAACCATAACCCGCCGTTATGGTCCTTCAGGATGCTTGTTATCTCATTGCTTGACAAGGTGTTCTTCTTTGTCAGATCCGATTTGAACACTCGGATGTCGGCGGTTTTCCTGTCATAGACGTAAAGTCCGTCACCTGTCCCGATCCAGATTTTATCCTTCGCTACCAGTATGTCGTTGACGAACATGTCCTTGTCAGGAACCGTAAAGACCAGATCGGATTCTCCGGTCACCCTGTTGAATGTGAACACACCATCCTTTGGCGTTCCGATCAGCAAGTCATTTGTGCTGCTTTCCACTATCTTATTGACACCGCTTTTGTACAGCGTGTTGTACAGCACGAATGAGTCAGTCTTCTCGTCGAACCGGTTCAATCCTGCCGAGTTGTAGCCGATCGTGCCGGCCCAGATGGTGCTGTCGTTGTCGCAACAGATGGTCAGCACCTCATCCACGGCCAATGTTCCTTTGCCGGAGCAATAGCACTTGAGTTCGTCTCTTTTGGTGTTATACCTGAATATTCCGTGAGAGTAGTCGGCTATCCAGATGTCTCCGTCCTTTCCTTTCGCGATGTCGGTGATCTTGTCCGTGATCCTCTTTCCGTCAGCGGTTGCCTTTTCCATCGGAATGAAAGTTTCCTTTTGGGGATTGAATATGTACAATCCTGAGATTGTCCCGACCCAGAACAGTCCGGAATCGTCCTCCATCAAAGACACGAAAGAACTTACTGGTGTGGTGTCTTGCCCACTGTCGGAGAATGTGAATGACTTGAAGTTCTTCCCGTCGTAGCGGTTGAGGCCCTCGCTTGTGGCAAACCAGATGAATCCATTCTTGTCCTCTATCGCCTTGTTGACACAATTGTGCGAAAGACCATTCTCCATCGTGAGCCTGTTGAAATAAACAGAGGGACTCTGAGAGAACGACAGAGCTGTCCAGAAAAAGGATAAAATAATGCACGAGCGATGCAGGAAATTCATGACCATTTTTATTTGATGCCGAAGTTAGTCAAACATAAGGAAAGAATTGTTCCAATAACGACAGTATTGTTCCAAAATCGGATTTCTTAAACGTTTTGGGCTATTCAAATCCTTAATTGGAATGAATCGAAATCGTTTTTTCGTTAAATAAAGCCAAATTCGCACCGCAAAGAAAAAACACTAAAATGATGGCATTTTCCAATCAACTAAGGAATATGGCGGGAGCGCTGGTCATGCTGTTCCTGGCCATAGGTCTGAATCATGGTTCCGCCTGGGCTCAGGGTCGGTCGGTATCCGGCTCCGTGAAGGATGTGGGAGGCAATCCTGTCATCGGTGCGGGAGTCCTTGTAAAGGGAACCGATCGGGGGACTACCACGGATCTGGACGGAAACTACACGCTTCCTGTCCAAGGAACCGGAACCGTCACGTTAACATTCTCAAGTTTGGGCTACCGTGAGAGGAACGTACAGATTCCTCAATCTCAATCAGTCTTGAATGTCGTTCTGGAAGAAGACATGACAACATTGAATGATGTGGTCGTCGTTGCTTACGGAACACAGAAAAGAGCTTCGTTGACGGGCGCTATCTCTTCCGTCAACTCACAGGCGCTGAAAGAGACCAGGAGCGAGAATGTCGTGAATATGCTTGCGGGAAAAATGGCTGGAGTCCGTGTGGTGCAGACTTCCGGAGAACCAGGCTCGTTTTCTTCCTCGATCAACATACGAGGTCTGGGTCAACCTCTTGTCATCATTGACGGTGTCCCGCGTGACAACATGGAGAGACTTGACGCCAACGAGATCGAAAGTATATCCACATTGAAGGACGCCTCGGCGGCCATTTATGGTATGAGGGCATCGAATGGAGTTATCCTTATCACAACGAAGAAAGGCAAATCCGGTGACTCGCACATTGAATATGAAGGCTACGCCGGGTTCTCCACTCCGATCAACACCCCTGACGGATTGAACGCGTGGCAGTTCATGGAAATCACCAACGAAAACAACATCATGCGTGGTTCCATGGCACCGGGATCCTTTGTCTATTCTCTGGATGAGATTGAAAAATACAAAAGCGGACAGAAGGTCGGTACGGAATGGTGGAGGATCAACAACAACAATTATTCTCCTCAGACATCTCACACGGTGTCAATGTCGGGAGGAAACGATAAGATCCAATATTTCTCAAACTTCGCCTATCTCAGCCAGCAGGGTGTTTTCAGCACGGGTGACCTAAACTACGAAAGGTTCAACCTGCGCAGCAACATCTCGGCTGATGTCACCAAAAACCTGAAGGCAGAGGTCCTCATCAACGGCATGATGGACACCAAGAACAGCCCTTATTACGACACAGAGATCTTCTACCGTACTGCATGGGTTGAGAAACCTGTGGACGCTGCATACGCCAACTACACCAAGCCGTACATGCAGAACATCTCCCAGGGCTACAACCCTCTGGCCATCACTGATTCCGACATCGTCGGTTACAAGAGAAACAAGCAGAGGCTCATTCAGGTGACGGGAACATTGACTTATGACTTCCCTTGGGTAGAAGGGCTTCAGGCCAAGGCTTCATACTCCTATGACTACACGAACTGGGAGTTCAAGGAGCTGAAGAAATCCTATACGCTCTACACCTATAACATTGACGCCAACGAGTTCATCCCTTCTGTCTACGGTGGAAAGGATGACGATCCGGATCTCAATTCGATCAAACGCGGCACACGCTTCAGCCAGAACAACCTGCTTCAGGCCTCATTGAGCTACAATCATGATTTCGGGAAGCATCATGTCGCCGCGCTTGCCCTTTATGAGCAGCAGACAACCGACATGGACAACTTCTACGCCATGCGCTACATCCAGATGAATTCTCTTGGAGAACTTTCAAACGGTGTCAGCGACGGTCAGGTCGGTTCTATGGATTCTGCTTATTACACGAGCGGGGTCAGGACATCCGACCAGAGCGGACTTTGGAAGATCGCCAGCAAGTCCTTGGTCGGCAGGATAAATTACGATTGGTCGGAAAGATACTACATTGAGGCGGCGTTCCGCTATGACGGTTCGTCCAAGTTCTACAAAGGACACCAGTGGGGTTTCTTCCCGTCAGTGTCTGCCGGATGGCGCATCTCTGAGGAACCATTTGTCAAAAACCTCAGTCTCAATTTTCTCGACAATCTCAAGCTGCGCGCCTCGTTCGGAGAGTCAGGAGACGACAGCACAGCCAATTTCCAGTACATCGAAGGTTATGAATATGGCCCCGGCTCCATTGACTGGTGGCCGATACTCTGGAACGGCAAGGATCAGAATCTGGTCAAGTTGCTTGCTACGCCTAACGAGAATCTGACATGGATCAGGACTCAGACAGCGAACATCGGTCTTGACGGAAATTTCTGGAACGGCCTTTTGGGATTCGAGATCGATTTCTTCCAGCGCTACCGAACCGGCAAGCCTGCCACAAGAAACGTGACGATTCCTGACTGGCTCGGACAGAGCCTCGCGCAGGAAAATCTCAACAGTGACCGCACGAGGGGATTTGACCTTACCGTCCGTCACCATAACCACTTTGGAGATTTCCTGTATGGCATTACAGGAAACATGGCGTTCTCCAGGATGATGAACCGTTATGTTGAACACACGGACTACGGCACCCAGTACCTTAACTGGAGAAACAACTCGACAAACCGGTACAACGACATCTGGTGGGGCTATGACTATGCTGGCCAGTTCAATGATCTTTACGAGATCTGGGATGCTCCGATCATGGACAACCTTGGCAACTCGCAGCTCAAGCCTGGAGACTACTGCTATGAGGATTGGAACGGAGACGGTGTGATTGATGAGAATGACCTTCATCCGATCAAATATGGCGCCCAGACCACCCCTGTGCTTTATTATGGCCTTACACTTGACCTTTCATGGAAAGGCATCGACTTGACGGCTGTGTTCCAAGGCGGGGCGTTCAACAATGTGAAATACGACTGGTATCTGTCCACTCCGTTCATCTACGACAAGAACGGACCGGATTTCTTCTTTGATCGCTGGCACATGGAGGACGCTTCGGCTGATCCTCTCGATCCTCGAACGAAGTGGGTTCGCGGCTACCTTCCGACCACAAGTCAAGGCAGCAACGCCATGAGCCTGAACACAAGCACATCCGCGGCTTCCCTTCACGAGGCGTCCTACATTCGTCTTAAGTCTCTGGAACTCGGCTACACCCTTCCGAAGAAATGGGTGCAGAAAGTCAACGCATCTTCAGTGAGAGTGTTCACTAACGCCTACAACCTGCTGACATGCACAGGACTTAAATACCTTGATCCGGAGCATCCGTCTTCCGGTTACGGCACTACATATCCTTTGATCTGCACTGTCAATTTCGGAGTTAACATTAAATTTTAAGGCACTATGAGATTAAGAAACATATTCCTTACGGCAAGCGCCTCCTTTATGGCTCTGGTGAGCGGCTCTTGTGTCAGTCTTGACATCGAGCCGACAAAAAATCTCAGGGAAGACCAGGTCTATGGCAATGAGGTCGGAATAACCGCGGCCTTGGCGACATTGTATGCCTATCTGCCTATCGCCGCGCATAACGCCAGTGTGGTCGGTGGCATCAACGGTGACAACGGCATGCCTTTCTCCATCTGGAACAATCCGAGCGTGGTGACTGGAGAAGCCGAGGTGATTCCTCTTCGTGTGGCCATGGCTCCTAAGTCTTGCAATGGCGACATGCTTGCATGGTGGGACTACAGCGCCATACGTTACGCTAATCTTGCCATCAAGGGAATAACCGCCAACAAGGACAAATTCACCGGACAGGAGAAGAAATATAACCATTGGCTCGGTGAGGCTTATTTCTGCAGGGCGTTCATGTATTTCGCCATGGTCAGAAGTTATGGCGGCGTTCCGATCGTCACATCTGCGGAAAGCTACGTCAACATGACAGATGATGAGCTTGTCAAGCCGAGAAACACTGAGCGTGAGTGCTACGATTTCATCGCCGAGGATCTTGACAAGGCCTATGAGCTGATGGAAGAGAATGAACTTGCCGCAGGACGCGCCAACAAGTACATAGCCGCTGGACTCAAGGCCCGCGCGATGCTGACCGCCGCATGTGAGGCGAAGCATTCCTCCATACAGCTTGACGGCCTTTGCGGAATTTCCTCATCGGAAATGTCGCGGTACTATAAGCTGGCCTACGACGCGGCTTGCAAGGCCATGGACAACGGCGGAAAGTATGAGCTGTACAACGTCTACAACGACGGGACAGAAGCAGGCATGATCAAAAACTACTGGAACATATTCATTGATGAGTCTTCCGCCAATAAGGAAAGAATGTTCATCAAAGAATATAATGCCGGTGCTTCCACGCCTCGTCCGGAGAACTGGACATGCCAGCAGCTCCCTTACCACTATTCCATGGTGACTGATTCCGGAGAGATTTCTCCTACTGTAGAGTGGCTTCTTCTCTTTGATGACAAGAATGGAAACCCTTTCAGACTCAACATAGGAACTGATTCTGATCCTGTTCGTTACGACAACACTCAGGATCTCTTTGCGGACGCCCAGCCGAGACTCAAGGCATCCGTCCTTGTTCCTGGAGCCGAGATTCCGGGGCGCAATGGAGCGATTTTCGAGGTAAGGAAAGGAATCTATGACAGTTATCCTGGAGGAAAACTTTATGAATCAGCGTCTTTCTCTGAAAAACATCCTTCCGGCATGACCATCCAGGGATGGTGCGGAGTGGGCAGTCAGATGACCAACGGCAATGGTTGCCTGGTGTGGAAGTGGGTGGATCCATCGGCCACGGCAAACTTCTGGGCCGGTTCGGTTGACTGGATCGAGATGCGCTACGCGGAGATTCTGCTCAGCAAGGCTGAGGCTGCGGTCAATCTGATCGGGCAGGAAGTCAACGACCGTGTCGTGACCATGGAAGATGCCCTTGGGCCGATCAACCAGATCAGGAAAAGAGCCGGAACGAAGGAACTTGCCACTGTTGACGAGGCGAAGGTCATCAACGAGAGGCGTTGCGAGCTGGCTTTTGAGAACCGGACGTTCTGGGATCTCAAACGTTGGAGGATGTTCGAAAGTACAATCCAGAACAAGACGTTCAACGCTCTTTACCCTTACTACGTTGTGGATGAAGGCAAGTACATTTTCAAGCTTCATGAACGTACAGAGCTTCGTTACACTTATGACAGCAAGTCATATTATGCTCCGATCTCGTCCGACGTCATCGCCAAGAGCAACGGAGCCATAGTGCAGAATCCTGGATATTAACAGAAAACCTGAAAAGAGAATGAAAAAGATAGCAATTTTGATCAGTGCTTTGATTCCGCTGCTTTGTTCCTGCACGGTGGACACTTATGACACACCTTCTGAGACGCTTACCGGGAAACTGGTCTGTCCGGACGGTTCTCCGTTGATCACGGAACAGCCCAACGGATTCAAGATCAGGCTCAACGAAGTGGTAGGCGGAAAGGTCACCAATCTTCCTCAAGATTTCTGGGGCAGGGCTGACGGCACTTTCACGAACACGAAGATATTCAAAGGAACCTATGTGGTCCAGCCCATAGAGGGAGCTTTCTTTGCCGTGGATCCGGTTGAAGTTGACATCGATGGGACGATGGAGCTTACTTTCGAGGTCACTCCGTTTGTGACAATTGCCGCAAGCATAACCGCCAGCGGTCCGGATCTCATCGCCAAGTACCGCATAACCAAGGCTCCCGGAGCTGGCAACATCACGACGGCAAGGCTTCTGCTTTCCAAGTGGAATCCCAATGTGGGGATGAACCGGACAGATTATGAGGCCGTAAGGGATTTGAGCAAGACCGACGACGCGACAGTCACCTCGACAACTTACACAGACTCCATCCGTGACTGTCTTGAGGCAGGTGTAACCTATTATGCCAGAGTTGCCGTGCTTTCCTCAAATGTGGCGGGACGCTACAACCTTTCCGAAGTGGTCAAGATCGAGATGTAGAACAAACAAAAGTGAATGAATATGAGAATATTGAATATTACTCTGATGGCCGCCGTTCTGGCCATGGCTTCATGCAATGAGGAATATGACCCGATAGGCCCGAACAAACCTTCACCGGTGCTGATAGTCTCGCCTCTTGAGCTGGCATATGACGGGACAGGTGGTTCTTTGACGTCAAAGATATCCACAAACGCAGAAAGCGTCACCATCGGAGAACTTCCTGATTGGGTGGAATCAGCGTCTGTCAATGAGGACAACACATCTGTCACTGTGACGGTCAAGCCGAACGAAGATTCATACGCTGTGAAAAGAGGAACCTTGAAGCTGGTCAGCTCTTCAGGAGACAACACTGTGACACAATACATGAAGCTGTATCAGGCTGGAAAGGATTCAAAGATGTCGTTCGCGTCTTTTTCGGGGAAATCTCTCCCGACAGGGTGGTTCATCGATGACCGAAACCTGGTTTCGGTCGGGAACGGTTATCTTTCATTCAAGGCTGAAGGCAATCCGGGCCATCTCTACACCTGTAACCAGAAGTACAACCCTTCCGGCAGAAAGTTTTATCTCTCTGTGGACCTCAAGATGAACGGAGGAGAAGGAGGCGCGAAACTTTATCTTAATGAAGACAAGAATCAAGTGCTTGAGATCTACATGAGCTACAACGGTTCGACAAACCGTGGGGGCATCTGGGTGAAGAACGGCGAATCATGGCTTGCGATGGATGACGGTGTGGTTGGCTCCGGTGACAATCCCAACAAGGTTGAGGAGGTGAGTCCGATTCCTGATGCGGCCGAGAGGGATGATTGGTGGAGACTGACAGTCAGCACGACCGACACATCCCCGGAGACTCCGGTCGTGACGATCAAGTCTCTCAAGACATTCAACGGAGAGACTTCTGAACTTCTGGCACATTACTCACGAAAATTCACTGTCAGGAAACCGGATCTTGGCAATGTGGCCCTGTGGGCAAGGAACGGGGAAAGCCAGTTCCGCAATTTCGTCCTTTCATATCAAGAATAGCACATTAACGTTAATAATCAATTTAAAATGAAAAAGAATTCTATTTTGATGCTTATGCTGACGACCATGACTGTGATGGCGTCATGTAATGGTTCGGAGGAGGACAACTCTCCTAAGAATGTTGAGTTTGCGGCCACCGCGGCCACATATTCATCAGGTCCGCAGGTAAGCTGGAACAGCGGTGACAAGATTGGGCTGTTTTCCGACAAATTATATTCATTGACAGCGGCTTCCGGTGGTTCCAAGGTCACTTTCAGCGGTGAGATAATCAAGGCTTCGCGCTATGTGGCCGTGAGTCCATGGACCGCGTCAGTGTCCATCGCTGAAGGTGTCGTCAACACTGTCGTTCCTTCTGAACAGACAGCCGTGAAGGACGGGATCGCCTCGGACGCTTGTGTGGCAGTGGCTTCTTCCACGACAGAGTCTCTTGCATTCAAAGCCGCCACGGGACTTCTCAAGTTCACTCTTGGATCATCCAACAACATCAAGGCTGTCAGATTCTCATCCAAATCAAACGAAAGCCTTTCAGGAGAGGTCTCGGTCAATGCCTCTGACGGGAAAGTGACTGTCAAGAGCGGCAAACCTGAAGTGTCTTTCACTGGTGGAGAGATGATCGCCAAAGGATCCTATTATGTGTCTGTCATACCGGCGACCTACGTGGATGGCATTTTGATCACCATCACCGATGAATATGGCCGTGTTGCAGAGGTGAACACGGACGAGTTCATTACGGTAAAGGCAGGAATGGCTCTTGATCTTGGTCAGATTGACGAAGGAGTAGAGTTCGCCAACCCTACTCTTACAGCATCTCCGGTCGATCTTGCCGTCAAAGGTGACGGTGAGACAGTGAAGACAACCATCTCAAAGGCTTTCACAAGCACAAGCGTGATCAACGCTCCGTCCTGGGCCAAGGTCACTGTCAACGGTTCGGAGGTAAACGCCGAAGTGGGTGCCAATCCTGCTGGAGATGACGTGCGTTATGGCAAGATCCACATCGAAGGCATAACAGCTGAAGGACCGGCGGGCATTGACATCTACATCGCCCAGGCCGCCAAGGGTTCAAAGCTTGTTTACGACAGCTTCTCCGGAAAGGAGATGAACGATGGCTGGAAGGGTAATGCCACCCGTTCGTCGTTGAAGTACGGTGAAGGATGCTTGAAGCTGACCGGAACAGGGGAGTACAACAACCCTGGAAACACCTATCCTATGTTCTGGATGAACGACAAGGTTCGTCAAAGGTACAGCGAGGCGGAACCGCTGTTCAACCAGTTCGTCTGCACTGTGGACATCAAGGCTGACGGAAGTTGCGGAGGCATCATGGCATTCAATGCGTTCGGCTACAAGGATGACGGAACCTGCGACTTCACGAGCAAGCAGAACTACATCGTCTACATTTCCGCCACAGAAGGAGCTGACGGTGGCGGCTACTACTGCATGAACGCGAACTCTCCGAATGCGATGGACAACTGGACAAAGCCTGAAAACACAGCCATCACGACATGGCTTCGTCTTGAGGTCAGCAATGTTGACCGAGGCTTTGGAGAAGTGCAGGGCGGCAACTGGGGCCTTAAGGCCATCTGGTCGCTTGAGGAGGATGAGAACGGCGTGCTTCAGAAGAAGGAGCTTCTGTTCCATGGTTCGATGTGGTGGTGGAACGACAATCCTCAGCTTGGCACTCAGTACGGCTACTTCGGAGTGTTCTCGAAGGATGCGACAGAGGCTTCATTCAGAAACTTCACCTTGTCTTATCAGGACAATTAAAGTCTAATTATCATAAACGAACATTTTAACAGTTATTTATGAAGACCAAGATCATAGCGTTGATGGTTGCCTGCTCACTTGCGATGATTTCATGTGGCGGCAATGAAGACATCTCCAAAGATGTGTTCACGGTCACTTTTGACACAGATGGAGGAACTCCTGTGCCAGAGCCGCAGCAGGTGGCCAGGTACGACTTTGTCCAAGAACCGGCCGAGCAACCCTCAAGAGGAGAGGAATCTTTTTCCGGATGGTACACCCAGACCGGCATCAAATTCAATTTCAAATCCACTCCTGTGACGAAGGACATCACAATCAAGGCTCACTATTGGAAAGGTCCTAAGAAATATGTGATCATCAACGACTATGACTGGTCTTATCTGCAACAGAAAGTCCATACATACTTCGGAGATTCACGTGGCAAGGATGTGGCTGTGGGCCAAGGTGTCCTGTTTTACCTCTTTGAGAGGCCGCTGGAGACCCATAAGGTCACTTTGAAAAAACAGCTGGCTCTGTCTGAGCAGTATGACATCCCTCTGCTGATCCAACTTGACCCTATCACGTTCTGGGACGGAGTCCCGGAGCTGTGGAACTGGTTTGACCCGACGATCGCTGGCTACAACGAGGCTAACAAGGAAAACGTCGAGTGGACATCATGGTCCAGCGACGACGCCGTCAAGATCGGTTGGCTTAACTGGGGATCCCAGATTCGCCTTAAGCCGATGGCCAATCTGTTCAGCAAGGCTTATCAGGCTGCCGTCAAAGAAAGGATGCAGGCGATGCTCTTGATCGTGTCCAATTGGTATGACAGCCTTCCGGAGAGCAAGAAATACCTTCTTGTCGGTGTCAAGATCACCGGAGAACTTGGCGTGGGTGTCAACAACTGGTACTATACCGGTGGCAACGATCTTTACTCAATGGACAAGAGCAAGGATCCTAAGTCCGGAATCAACATGTACAACAAGCCAAGCCGCAGCAACGGTGAGGTGTCGGCGATTGGTTATGCCGGAGTCAAGAGTGCCGGGATAAAGTCATCAGGAACTCTCACGGGAGACGACATAGCGGAGCTTGAAAGACGTTTTACTTTGTTTGTCAGCGACATAGCCGATGACTATTCGATTCCTCGTGAAAAACTTTTCGCCCATGCAGGCGGTGTGGACAATGATTTGGCAGCATGCATAAACGACAAGGTCTGTCCGGCCTGGAGTTTCTATGGTCAGGATGCCACTGACGCGTCCAACGCCACTTACTGCATGTCATTGCTGAATGAATCCAACGCTCCTTACTGGGGGGTTGCAGAGTGGGCGATAGGCAGCGGCGATTCTGCCGATTGGTCCAGCGGCATCAGAAACGCGTTCAAGATCAACAAGTGCCGTTTCCTGTCGATCTACACTAACGTCATTGGCAACAACAACGGCAAGATTGTCAATGACGCTGCGGTGGCCGGAATCAAGGAGGTTCAGAATGACACTTACTAATCTTTCTTGAAAGATGAAATCACGTGTTTTGCCATTGGCGCTCTTACTGGCTCTTGGCGTGTCTGTCTTTTGCGCTTTTCTGGTGAAAGCTCCAAAGGCTCCTGATCATTATTTCTTCTTGAATGACGAATGCGACAAGTTTGACTATCCGCAGATCAGCACTGCTTTCGGTCCGCAGTCCGGAAAAAAAGTGGCGGTAGGCAACGCCATCCTGATCTACATGTTCAGCCGACCGATGGAGCAGTTCAAAGAATTGCTGGACAGGCACTTCTCGATGGCTGAGGAATATGACATCCCTATCCTTGTAGAGCTGGACCCGATAACGTTTTGGCAAGACGTGCCTGAGTTGTGGAATTGGTGGGATCCGACAAAGCCTGGTTATGACCCCAAGAACAAGGAAAACGTTGAGTGGACGTCATGGTCCAGTGAGGATGCCGTCAAGGTCGGCTGGCTGAATTGGGGGAGGCAGATAAGGCTGCTTCCTATGCCAAATCTGTTCTCACCGGCCTACCAGGCTGCGGTCAAAGACAGAATGGATCAGTTCATGACATGGACGGCGGACTGGTACAAATCTCTTCCAAAGAGCAAGAAGTATCTTCTCGGAGGAGTCAAGATCACCGGGGAACTGGGCTTCGGAGTCAACAATTGGTATTATCCGGGCGGAAACTCATACTACGACAAACCTGAGGAAGAAGATCCGAAGGGTGGTATCAGAGTGGACGAAATGCCGAGCCGTGGGGTAGGCCAGATCGGCTATGCCGCACTTAAATATTCAGGAATCAGAAGCGAAGGCGAGATAACGCCAGCCGACATATATTCATTGGAAAAGGAATATGCCAGATTCGTGGCGGACATAGCTCAAGGCTACGGTTTCCCGCGTGGGATGCTGTTCTCTCATTCTGGAGGCGCAGGTGACGATCTCGCCGCCGCGGTGCAGCCAAACTCATGCCCCACATGGTCATTTTACTGGGCTGAGGCCGCTGACCCGTCACTTACACCCCAAGTCAGCAAATACCTAAAAATGTCCGATGCACCTTATTGGGGATGCTCCGAATGGAACATCGGAGACAAGCCAAAGGAAGATTGGACCGAAGCTTTGAGAAACTGCTATTCCATACCGGGATGCCGGTTCATCTCCCTGTTCAATTACGGAACGATATTCAGCAAAGACCAAGACGGCAACCTTGTTGTCAATGATGCGGCCGTCGAGGCTCTGAAAGAAATTCAATAGATTACATGAATATGCTCAAAAGAATATTTACCTGCGCCATCGCCGCCATCTGCTTCGTCGCTCTTCCGGCGGAGAGCAAAGACTACACACAGTACGTTGACCCGTTCATCGGAGCCGATGGCGGAGGCTATGTCTTCCCTGGAGCGTGCATGCCATACGGCATGGTCAAACTCGGGCCTGACTGCAACAGGCTTACTGAGAATGCCGGATGGCAAGCCGGCACGGATGTGGTCGGTTTCAGCCATACCCACCTTAATGGTTCCGGCGGAGGATGCAAGTACGGAAACGTGCTTTTCATGGCCTCCACCGGAGAGTTCACCCCTGTCGGCTACTCGTCTCCCTACGATGGTGAAAACGCTCAGGTAGGTTTGTTTTCCATCCATCTGAAAAGGTATGACATTGGAGTCCGGCTTTCTGCCAGTGAGCATGCGGGATTCCATGAATATTCATTTCCGGAGACGGACAAGGCCAATATATTCGTGGATCTGGGCAAGTTCCTGGCATCCTACGAGGCTCAGGAATTTGTCGGATCAGAGGTAAGGATCTTGTCCGACACCGAGATAGAGGGTTATACCAGAATCCGTAACGGGTGGAATTTCTCTACGGCCTACACGGTGTACTTCCACGCCAGATTCGACACCCCTGCTGAATCTTTCGGCACGTGGAAGGACGACCGGAAAGCTCCCGGAGTGACTGAACAGGCTGATAACAACTCCAAGTGTGGAGCCTGGTTTACTTTCAACACCAATGGACACAAGACCGTGAAGGTTAAGGTCGGGATTTCCTACATGGGCTACGGCAAGGCTAAGGAAAACATCAGGGAACTTGGCTCTTGGGACATAGAAGACGCCAGAAAGAAAGCTGTTGACACATGGAACGGAATCCTGTCCAAGATAGATGTCGATACTCCTGACACGGATGCCAGAAAGATTTTCTATTCATCCGTTTACAGGATATTCCTTCAGCCGTCCGATTATGCCGGAGAGAACCCGATGTGGATCTCAGACGAACCTTACTACGGTGACTACCATGCAATCTGGGACACATTCAGGGCCACTCATCCGTTCATCAATCTGTTCTGTCCGTCAAAGGGTGCAGAGATGGTCCAGTCGCTTGTGAACATCTACGAACACGACAAATACATGCCTGATGCCAGAAGCAGCCACTGGTCCGGAAGGACGCAGGGAGGCTCCAATAGCGAAATGCTGGTCGCGGACGCCTTCGTGAAAGGCCTGAAAGGCATCGACTGGAACAAGGCCCTCGATGCAATGCTTAAGGATGCCACTGTGCCGCCAGGCGATGATGAGAGGCAGTACGGCCGTGGAGGTCTATGGGACTACAACCGCATAGGCTACGTTTCCACCGACTTCGAACGAGGCTGCACCAGGACGTTTGAATATTCAACAAATGACCACGCCATAGCCACGGTGGCCAAGGGACTCGGAAGAATGGATGTTTATGAGGAATATTCCAGGAAGGCTTCAAGTTGGGAGAATCTTTGGAATTCCGATGTCGAAAGTTTTGGGTTCAAAGGCTTCGCATGGCCGAAGAACAGCGACGGAACCTGGCTTTCTGATCCTGAATTCACCGTCTTCTCTTCAGGTTCGTTCGGCCATCAGTTCTACGAGACATTCTCTTGGGAACTCTCCTTCTATGTGCCTCATGACATGAAACGCCTCATTGAGAAGACAGGGGGCAGGGATGTTTTCACAAAGCGTCTTGACACGTATTTCAGGGAAAGCTTTCCTGGCAAAAGGGATGAGCTGCTGTTCTACACCAAGATGGTCGGACTGTGCCAGATTTCCAACGAGCCATGCTTCCTTGTTCCGTCTTTGTACGCTTATGTAGGACAACCTTACAAGACAGCCAAGGTTGTCAGGGGAATCCTGGCGTCCCAGTACACTTCTGCACGGGATGGTGTGCCTGGCAACGATGACTCCGGCTCCATGGGAGCATGGTACGCTTTCCACGCTTTGGGATTCTACCCGAACGCCGGGCAGAATGTCTATTTGATTTCCAGCCCGATGTTCGACAAGGTCACCCTGAATTTTGAGGATGGTAAGAAATTGGTTGTGACAGCCAAAAACGCTTCCGCCAAGAACATCTACGTCCAGTCCTGCGCGCTGAACGGCAAACCTTTGGACAGATGCTGGCTCAGGCACGAAGAGCTGGTCTTCGGAGGCACTTTGGAGTTTGTGATGGGGGCCAGGCCGTCTTCGTGGGCGACGTCAGGTGAACTTCCTCCGTCAATGTCTGACTAATGATATGTTGATCCTCCCCGTACACTATTGTACATGCTTATCGTTTACCCAAAGAATTTTCTGTGTACGGTGAGGGTCGTCAATTTGTCTGAAGCAATGGAATTTACCTGAAGAAGCGGGCGACCCAGGCGGGGTCGATGCGGGAGAAGCCGGGGGAGGGCTTGACGGAGGGGTTGCGGCGGATGATGCCGGCGCAGTCTTCGTAGACGTTGAAGCCGATGCGGAGACCGTGCATCTGGCCGTCTTTCGGGTATGAGAACTCGATGTCGTTGTCCGGGCCGTCAACATGGTAGAATTTGAACGGTGTGTCAAGCAAGTCCTTGGAACCGCCTTTCTCCATCATCTCCATCTTGGTGATGTACTTGCACATCTCAATCACACAGTCGTCCAGTCCGGTGTCGAAGATGTTTACTTTCTCGATCAGCGAGCCTATGTCGCTAACCCGGCGGAGCGTGTAGCCTTCCAGCGTCTGCGAAATCTTCTCGAACTGTGCCTCAAGAGCCTTTTCCTGCGCTTCCGGAAGGATCCCGTCGGGCATAAGCCAGATCATAAGCCTTTCGTTCGGGTCGTGGTAAAGTGTCTGACCTTGAACGAGATTGGCCTTGCCACAGTGGGGGCATTCCCACACGAACAGCGAGCCGTCCTTGACTTTAGCCTTCAATTCCGGATTCTCTCCGACATTAATGCGGTTCCAGACTTCTATTCCGTGCTTTTCTCCGCAGGCCGGACATGCGGCCGTAACCTTCTCTGACATATTCGTTTAATCTAAATATTCTCTAACTCAACTTTCGCAAGTAGGCAATAGCCTGTTGTCAAACACATTATCTCACGTTCGGAGGAGATTGCTCACCCACATCATTTCACGTTACCCCCTCCCTAAATCCCTCCCCTCGGGGGAGGGGATGCGCTCCGCGCACCCCTTAGGGCCTTTCACGTTACCCCCTCCCTAAATCCCTCCCCTCGGGGGAGGGGATGCGCTCCGCGCACCCCTTAGGGCCTTTCACGTTACCCCCTCCCTAAATCCCTCCCCTCGGGGGAGGGACTTGCTTTCACAGCAAGCAGTGAAGAAGATAAGTGTTTCGCAGATGCGAAACTTGAGTTCTCTAATTATCACCAGCTTTGTACATCGCCGCTGGCTTGTCTGGCAGAACACTGAAAAAGTGGTGAACCACCTTTTTTCGGGAACTTCGTTGCGAGGGGTATTCAGTGCCTTCCTTGTCTGGCGGTCAGAATATTCCAACCTCCTATTTATCAAGCCATTTCCAGACCTTGTACATCAACGCTCCCCAAGCGAGGAACAGGACGACATAGACCCAGAACGGGAGTCGGGCTGCATAATGTGTGCCTTGGGTGAACTTGTCGAACTCCGGGATGTCGGCGTAGTAATATGCCCCCGCCCCGAAGTCGAGCGAGTCCTGAAGCCCGAGGCCGTTTGCCATTATGTAAAGGGCGGCCAGAACGGTCGCCCCTATTACGGTCAGGGTAAGAACCTTGACGATTCTTTTTCCCGGGATATTCATCAGTCAAGGACAGGGATCGGGAAGAATTTGCCGGAAAGGAGAAGCCAGACGGCGAAGAACGTCAGCGCGATGTTGAAGAGCTGGCCTATGATGTAGAGCCATAGCACCTTGCCGCCCTGCATCTGCTTGATGATCTCCTTGAAGTTGGTGTCCAGTCCGATGCTGGTGAACGCCAGCACGAAAGCCCAGTTCTTGTACTGGTCAAGCACCTTGTTGATCGCTCCGACCTGATCTGCTCCGCAGAGAGGCTGTATGAGGAAAGAGGCCACCATCGAGGCGATGAAGAATCCGAGGATGAATTTCGGGAATCTGTACCAGATTTCTCCCGCACCCACTTTAGTCCCTGTGTTCTCTACCCTTGTGGCGAAGAAGACGGCCACGAAGAAAGCGATGAAACCGATCAGTATGTTCTGGATTGACTTCACAAGCACAGCCGCCTGCTGAGCCTCCGGACCAAGGGCAGTACCTGCCACAACGACGGCTCCTGTGGAGTCAACTGTCCCACCGATGAGAGATCCGCCCATGATCTGCGACATCCCGCAGGCCTTGATGATCACAGGCTCAAGCACCATCATAATGATAGTGAATATGATGGATATGGACACCGTGATGGAGAGGTCGTTCTTCTTGGCGTTTGATGCCGCCGCGGTGGCGATTGCCGCGCTGGTTCCGCAGACGCTGGTTGCCGTCGCCATGGTTATGACAAGCGGTTTGTTGCCGATCTTAAGCACTCTGGTTCCGAACCACCACATGAACAGGACTACAATCGGGGTCACGATCCAGGCAATTCCAAGGCCATAGAGACCGAACTTTGCGATGTTTGAGAACAGCACGGAGAATCCCATGATGACAAGGCCGGACTTGATGTAGAACTCAGTCTTGATGGCTGGTTTGAGCCAGTTCGGGACACCTACCGTGTTGGAGATCAGAAGGCCGACCAGAAGGGCCCAGAAAGCCCATTCGAGGTAGCGGTTGAGGGTATATTCAGCGCTTATGAGACGAACCACCAGAGCGATGACGAACAGTCCGATGATGGCGGGAATATATTTCTTCACGCTTTCGCCCTGGAGTTTGACTCCGATCGTGAACAACGCTCCTAGGGTGATGAACGTCACGAGGAACTTGCGCCAGAATGCCCAGGCTCCAAGCTGCTCACCCAAAGGGACAACCTTTGCTGCTGCTGCCCCGGAGAGATTCTCTCCGAGAGTCCAAGTCGCGAATTTAACCGCCGAAAAATCAAATGCCTTAGTCAGGACAGCGATGCAGGCGATGACGATCACGATGCCGCCGATCCAGATTGCCTGCCAGTCCTCCTTGCCCCAAAACGCGGGAACAGTCTTGCCTTTCTCCATCTGTAGAAAAATTAGTATAATGTTTTACTATTTTGCAAAGATATAATAACTGACGGTTTCTCGCAAAACTTTTTCAAAAGTTGAAGTGGCGTTTGGTACGCCAGAAGGGTGTCTCCTGTACCGAGTGCGGCTTTGGTGGCGTTTGGTACACCGGAGGGGTGTCTCCTGTACCGAGTGCGGCTTTGGTGGTAGTTGGTACACCGGAGGGGTGTCTCCTGTACCGAGTGCGGCTTTGGTGGCGTTTGGTACACCAGAGGGATGTCTCCTGTACCGAGTGTGGCTTTGGTGGCAGTTGGTACACCGGAAGGGTGTCTCCTGTACCGAGTGCGGCTTTGGTGGCGTTTGGTACACCGGAGGGGGCTTTAAGGTACAAATCTACATTGAAGATTCCTTTGGCGCCACTAAAACTATCTAAAGACTTATGCTGAATATCCAGCCGATGTAGTCCTTGTTGAGGTTGGAGATCGGGAAGCGGTCGATGTAGTGCCAGAAGTTGCGGGCGTAGCGGATGCCGATCTGCGTGTCGTAAGGGAGCCAGAAGAAGTTGCCGAGCCTGACGGTGAGGTCGGCTCCGACGCTGAACAGGTTCTCGCCCATGACCGCTCCTGGATTGTAATGAAGTTCGTGGTTCCAACTGAATGTCTGGTAGGACCAGTCGAAGAACGGCGTCAGCTCGAAGTTCTTGACGTAGGCCACCGGGCTGAGGAACGACCAGTCCACGTCAGCGAAAGGAATCGCATAGTCTGCGGTGACCCTCCATCTGGACTCCGAGCAGGAGTTGATGATGCTTTTAAGGTTGGTGTCCACGAACCCTCTTGGAATGGCAGTCAATGCTCCTTCCATGATTCCGCCCTCTTCGTATGGCCCGTACCACACCTCCATCGACGCGGTGAGCCTGAGTCCTTGACGGGCCGTGAACCCTGGAAGATAGCCGTAGGTGTAGAGATAAGCGGTCGGATTGTAGGCCTTCATATGGCCCGGTCTGAAGTGAAATCCCAGTTCCGCACCGAATCCGAGCGACGGAAAGACCTGTGACGGGGCTTTCTGTCTCATGACATAGCCTCTTATCGATGCATCCAGAGTCTGAAGCGGAGAGATGTTGTTTTCGCCGATTGTGCTATAGGTCTCGGTCACATCCTTTCCGTCTTTTTTCACGATGTGCTGGAACAGAATCTGGTCATTATACCTGTCGTTGGTGAACTTGTACTTGACCTGCGGAATCAGTCCCCGGTTGATGCCGCCTGACGAGAAATTGAACGGAATATAGACTTTCAACCCTCCTTCAAAATAAGGCTTGTCGGTCAGAGTGCCTTTGTTGTAAAGCCTGTACATCTTTTCCTTCGAGACTTGGATTTTCTGAATGTCCATCGCGGCTCTGTCATTGAAGTCGGCGGAGAACTCAATCACCGGCCAAAGACCTGTGAATATGTACTTGAAGTGTCCGGAATGTCTCCAATCCCCGTCCTTGTACGGATCCTCATGAGCTCCGTAGCCTACCATTCCGTAGCCGGTGCTGAGCAGGTTCTGGAACATGGCGGTGGCGCCAAGCGAGGCGGCCTTGTAGTAGTCGTCACCGCTTATGGACTCGACGTTGTCGTAGTTGAAATAGACCGGCGCCCAGGAATGAATATGCGGGAGTCTGATCTTTGAATATCTTTCCGGTTGCGAAAATTTTACCTCCGCGGCAACGGCGATTGAGTCGCCAAGGGCGGTTTCCTGCGCTGTAAGCGCGTCTGCGACAGGGTATTTATGAATATCCTCGTAGCGGACTTCGGTAATCGGCAGGTCGCTTACCGCTGTGGCGTACATCATCCGTCCTTGCTTGTAGTCTCGAGGTCTGTCCGATGCTGCCAACGAACTGTAATACAGCGTGTCAGCCTTGAACACCGGTGAGCTGATCCCGTAGCGTGTCGAGGTCAGCCGCCGCAGTGTCAGGTTCTCCACGTCCAATGAATATAACTCCGTCACTCCAGTCCTGTCGCATAGAAAAGACAGTTGTGTTCCTTCAGAAACCGGGCGCTTCGACAGGCCCGGCGCCCGATCCTGTTCCGTTCCCCGAGCATTGCCGGACTGATGGCTCGGCGCCCGGTCACTGAGCCTGTCGGAGTGACCTGAGTTGAAGGTTTCTTCTTTGTCAGACATTCCGAAGTTCGGTGAGTCCTGTCGAACCGCAGATCCAACAGCCGGAACGGTGCGAAAATGTGAGAGGGTGACGGGTTGAGGGCCAAGTAATTGACGGAGAGCAGCCTTGCCGTTGGCCATCCGTCCGACAATCTCATAGACTCCCATTCCGTTCTCCGACAATCCTGCCGCAAAAAGCCTGTCTCCGATCCAAGCCGACTCCGTGAACTGAAGCGAGTCCGGAGCGATGAACGATTCCTTGACGGATCCATCAGTGGTGTCCAGCAGAACGATCCGCGATCCTCCCGCGTAAGGATATTCAGTGGCGGCGATGACATTTCCGTCAGGTGCCGGTGCCGGATTGAAATACCTTCCTTTTTTTGTCAGATCATGGACTTTCCTCGGTTTTGTCAGATCCACATAACGAATCCGCGAGCTTCCGCCGAGGGTCCACCGACGCCCCGCCACGGATTCGCTCCAGAATATTCGTTGACTTTCTGAATCGAGGAAGAGGCTGCTCGTGTAGGAGGCGAAAGACCTGATTCTCTTTTCATTACCCGAGGCATCCAGGCGAACGAGGCTGTTGGCGGTGGCCATCCCTGACTTGAGGGAATATATTCCCGAACCATCAACTGTGACAGCCCCTTTGTACTCCGTGTGCATCGAAGGTGTCCGGCTGACCTGCCTTGACGGCATGAACGGCTCCCTGAGTGCAGTCTCAACATTCCAAAGCTGCTGGAAATTCTCCTCTATGATCCGGAAAGATTCATTGAAACTTTTTCCGCTGGCGGCCTTTACGGTCTTCTGGAGATTGAAGAGCCAGCCCTTGCGGACAACCCGGTCAAAATATTCCTGAGTGAAAAGAGGATCGTTGAAGAATACTCTCGTCCCGGCGATGAGCATATAGCCAACCCTGTAATAATCAGGTGTATAGTTCTTGTTTGATCCATAGAACCATCTGTAGTAGTCCCGCCGGTCGCCGCAGTCGAAAGCCGGCCTCAGATATTCAAGAAACGAGGCCTGTCTTCCACGTCCGCTCCGACTGAGCGCCGTTTCCGCCACCACCGCATCGCCTTCGAGGAACGCCGGTCCCGGGTATATTCCAGCGAAAGCTCCTGCCGCCATTTCTCCGAAAAGCCAATGCAGCGCCTTGTTGCCTCTGTCCGCGCCGAACTGCATCTGCGCCGCGTGCCGCCCCTCATGGATCGCCAGATTCCGCACCCATGGCATCGCCATTGGCTCATAAGGATCGTTGACTGTGAATATGTCCATTCTCTTCGGCGCCCATGTGACCGAAGCGTTCGGCAGCACATAGCGGCTGTGCAGCACGACCGGCATCTTCCCCTTGTAACTCTGCCCGATAAGGTAACCTGATGATCTTGCTATCCTTAGCCGCGCCACCTCCAGCTCCGTCCCGTAAACCCTTGCCAGTGAGTCCTCTCCTTTCGGGAAGATCAATCTGAAGTTCTCCGTCTCCATCTGCCTCCACCGCAGCGCCGCCGGATCATTCCCCGTCAGCGAGAACTGCGCGCTGGATTTGAAGCTGGTCAATGCGAGAAGAATCACAGTAAATATCTTGATACCAGTCTTAGCCATAAGATCATATTCAAAAGTCATCTGCGAATATAGTGATTTTATCACAAGGCTTTTATCACAAGGCAAGTTCTTTTTGTTGCTTTGCTTGGACTTTTTACTACTTTTGTAAATGCCAAAGATGCATCAGCAGTAGCTTTATGAGGTTCTGACTACTCGCTAATGCTGAAAATAAATTTGTAGAACATCCTAATTATTGTTGTTATATGAAGAATTACTGGAAGGCTTGCAAAAAGTTAACCCAATAGAAAATAAAGGAGAGTATGCTGACCGTGTTATGTGTATTATTGATATCTTTGCGGTGGCTGAACCTATCAAACATAATTTGAGAGAGGGGCTAACTATAGCTAATGCGAGTGCAAGATTATGGAATACAGAATATGTTATGGTCAAAGAATAATATAAATATTTTTAACTCAGCGATTGTTGGTATTGCCATGTTTTGTGGCAGCTGCATAAATGGACTATATGCTCAGGATAAAATAAAAGTTGATGTCTATGCAAATCTTTATCTATCCGGCAATACTACTATCGGAAATGTGCTTGAAGAACTTGTAGTCGGCTACCATATGCCGGATAATTCATTTATTGGCGCATGTTTTATGCATTCTGGTGTGGAAAGAGCTTTTTATGGCGGAACGCTCAACTATTCGTACGTGAAAGCGTGGGAGAGTTCTTTTCAGCTTGTTCCGAGCATAGAGACAGGTTTCCTGTATGGACCCTTTTCAGGGAATATTACTCAGACCAAATTCATTGTGGGTTTTGGGGTAGAGTTAAGACAATGGTTTGGTCGTAAAAATAACTCGTTCTGCGGAATCGGCTCTAAAGTGCTTTGTATTACGGCTGTTGATGTGAGCTTATGGAACGGACTTACTTTCGGAATGTCTTTCTGATGGCATTGATGTCGGTAGCGCTGGCGGGGTGCGGAAGCGAGCCGTTGACGATGATTGTGGGCACGTACACTGATGAGTGTGCGAGCCGGGGAGTTTACAGTTACTATTTTGATCAGGAGAAAGGGATGTTGGTTGGTGGTGACGGAGGTCTGTTCACAGAGGCTCCTGGGGCGGTCAGTCGGGTTGAGATGAGAAATCCGTCTTACCTTACGTTGTCGGCTGACGGGAAGCTGGTCTATGCGGTGAGTGAGGTCGGAGATAGCTTGGCTTCTGCGGTTACGTTAAGGCTTGACTCAAAAACTGGCGCGATGCAAATGCTTGGCAGTGAGTTGACTGACGGAAAAGATCCGTGCTATATCTCGACAAACGGGAAGGTTGTGATGACGGCCAATTACTCGTCCGGGAATGTCACGGAGTTCCCTATAGGCGAGGACGGACGGTTGCTGCCTCACGATTTCCTTTATGATACCGGCATGGGCGGGCCTGACAGTGTACGTCAGAATCTTCCTCACGCGCATTGCGCGCTGTTCAACGCCACAGGAACGGAATTGTATGTGTCTGAGTTCAGCGCTGATGTCGTGACAAGGTACGATGTGGCGACAAGGCTAGGGAAACGCATTCAACTTCCGTCGGATTTTGGCCCGAGGCACATAATCCTTAACACTGACGAAAGCAAGGCGTATGTCATCGGAGAGTTGTCCGGAAATGTGGTGGTCATCGACACGGAAAACGACAGCGTCATCCAGACCGTGTGCGCCGACTCTCTCCACGCCAGAGGCTGTGCTGACATCCACCTCTCTCCTGACGGGAAATTCCTATATGCCAGCGTCAGGCTTCAGAATGACGGAATCGCAATATTCAAAGTTGATTCTGACGGAACTTTGACTAATGCCGGCTATCAGCCGACTGGCATTCATCCAAGGAATTTCAACATCACTCCGAACGGAAAGTTCCTTCTGGTAGCCTGCCGTGACAGTGGCTGCATCCAGATTTTCCGCTGCGATGCCAAGACCGGCCTTCTCACGGATACTGGTCGTACGATCATTCTTGACAAGCCTGTCTGCATCAAGTTCAGTTCTTCGCATAGGTAGGCACTTGACGCCTTTATTATTGGTTGAGTGATGACATAATGCCTTTTGTGGAACAGATAAATAGGTTGTTCCACAGAGATGGCGGATTAACAAAGGATAAAAACACATCTTGAAAATACTATTGTCAGGCATAAGAGTTTTATCTCTGATAATCATTGTATTATCTTCGTCATTGGACTGAATTGGATATAGATAACAATCTTGGTGCTTTTGTAGAATCGCCGGTTGATGTAAATTTGAGAAAAACTGATAACCGACATGATGCGATCAATCACAAAACTTGTCACATTGGCTCTATTCTGTCTGCTCAATGTGAATTGCGCCAAGAACAGGACGGACGGAGTCGTCTCGATATCCGCCGCGTCACTGAAATTCTCAGCTGCGGGGGAATCCAAGACCATCACCATCTCCGCGACCTCCAACTGGTCTTCCGAGCATCCCGAATGGATAACTCTAAGTCAGGAAAACGGGACCGGTGACGGCTCCGAGCAGGAAATTACCGTGACCGCAGGTATGAATAACGGCGAGGCGCGGAAAGGCGAACTGAGAATCACATTGGATGGAGGACATTCCTGTGCGCTGTCCTTGGTTCAGGATAAAAATTCCGAGACCACTCTCAGCGGCAAGAAATTCATTGTCTGCGCCAATTCCATGGTCTATTACGGAGGCCTTGTGGAATATGGCTCACAAGGCAAGGAAGACTTTGGAATGTTCTACAGGATGTTGAAGGACAAAGGTTTCTCGGACTATAGCATAATAGACTGCACTTATGGCAACCATCGTCTGTCGGACTACACGGAGGCTGGATGCAACACTCCTCACAAGGACTGTCCAGGTGTCGGAGTCGATCTGCTCAAAGGGCTGGATCTGAGTTCTTTTGATTATGTCATCATTTCTGAGGCCGGTAACGACAACTCGAATTTCTATGAGGACGCCATGGCTTTATTCTCACGTTTCACGTCTGTGAATCCGAATGTCAAGTTGGTGTACATCAATCATGTTTACAGTGTCTATAAGGATCACAAGAACATCTTGTCGCGGTTGAGTAAACTGCATGATGCCGGGGTGACTGTCGTAAACTGCGGTCAATTGGCCTATGACATCTACACCGGTGCGGTGAGTGTTCCGGGAGGGTCTGTAAAGTACAAGGATCGATACACTTTCTGCAACCATGCCGGATCTGACACCCATCATCCGAATCCTCTCATGGGATATATCATGACCCAGATGCTGTACTGTGCCCTCAGTGGTGACAACACCCCTGATCAGAGGTGGAGCGACCTGATAAAAGAATGCAAATACAGCAGCAACCCGATTCCGTACAATGACTATTACTCCACTTATTATACGACACCTGCGGACGTGCCTTTCATGACCGTGATTGACAACGCTGCGGAAATGAAAGGAATTCAGGATCTTATTCCGGAATATATAGATAAATTCTGATGTCTCGCTTTTCATGCATATTCCTGTTGCTGGCTCTCGTCCTTTCCGGGTGCTCGTCTGAACTCAGCCATAAGTTCAGGGAACTTGACCGGACCATATCGGAACGAGGAAAATACCGCATACAATTGGAGGAAAAGGCTGACAGTCTGCGCAGGGTGATGTATGGCGCAGGAACCGACTCCGCGAGGTGGGAATATTCAGAACAACTTTTCAGATTGTTTAAATATTGGCAGGCGGATTCGGCGTTGAGGTATTTGGACATGATGGATTCATACGCTGACGGGAATCCGGCGAAGACGCTGCATGCGACACTTGAACGCTCTATGGTTGAAGTCCTTATGCGGAAATATTCAGAAGCGGAGTCGATGCTGAATCAAGTTGACACCGCAAGTCTGACGCAGGCGGAACTCGCGGCATACTATAAGGCGGATCTTTATCTGGATGGCATAAAGGCTGTGGATGAGATGATTCCGGCCGGGGATCGGAAGAGGATAGTGGAAAGACGGCACATAAAACGTCTGGCTTACATAAACAATCCTGAGATAGAACCGTTTGAGTTGATTAGACGGAACGGAATGCAGCTTTACGAGAGCGGCCATGCCAAAGAGGCGACGGTCATTCTGCGTGACCTCGTGGACAACAGTGAAAGCATAGAGGATAAATCAGAGGCCGCCTATAGCCTTGCTTTCGCATACGCATACACGGGAGACAGGGAGAAAAGGGAATATTGGCTGGCACAGAGCGCGATATACAGCATGGCGATTCCGATAAGGGCGTCTTTGGCTCTTTTTGAACTGTCCAATATGCTGTTTGAAGACAATCAGTTGGGAATCGCGTCACGGTACTGCCAGGTGGCTTTGGAGGATGCGCTTTCGAGCAAATACAACTCACGCATCATGAACTCGGCCAATTCGATGCTGTACATCGTGCAGGCTGTGGGACGCAAGACCAGACAGGATAAATCGGCGTACATCTGCATAATACTTGTGTTGGGGCTGCTGTTCGCCGCCACCGTCGCGCTCCTTGTTCTCTCTTTCAGGCAACACAACACGATAAAATTGAAGAACCGTCTTTTGGAAGACGCCAATGAAGCCAAGACAGAGTACATAACCAGGCATATCACCATGTCGTCCTACTACATGGAAGACATTGAAAGGTACCGGCATGAACTGCGTTCGGCCTTGAAGGAAGGAGGTGTGGACGCGGTCAAGGAGATGTTGCGCAAGCCTCCGGAGGATGTCGTGGACTACAAGACGTTTTTCAAGATATTCGATGACACTTTTCTGGGGCTTTATCCTGATTTTCCCGACAAGGTGAACGCTCTTTTGAAGCCGGATTCAAGGTTCATTCTGAAAAATCAAGGTGAGCTGACCACGGGGTTGAGGATTCTCGCGGCGATCAGGATAGGGATAACAGACAGCGGAAAGATAGCCAAATTCCTTCACTGCGCTCCGAGTTCTGTCTATACTCACAGATGCAAGATAAAGAAACGCGCTGTTTGTCCTCCAGAGGAATTCGAGTCAAGGATATCACAGATTTAAATACATTGAAACTATAACTATATTTTATGAAAAAGGTCTTTATTGCACTAATGATGCCGCTGATTGTCAGCGTGTCAGTTCCAGCACAGACGATGGGCTCTTTTTCCGGGAAAGTCGTGGACTCGTCCGGAGAGCCGCTCATAGGTGCGGGTGTGGTCATAAAAGGAACGACCAATGGGTCCGCGACCGATTATGACGGCAATTACATGCTCACGGGAATCTCTTTTCCGGTGACCGTGGTGGTGTCTTGCATCGGTTATGATGATTCGGAGATTCATCTGACCGGAAAAGAACGTCAGCCGTATGTCATCACCTTGAATGATTCCAGAAATGTTTTGGATGAAATTGTGGTCGTCGGCTACGGAACCCAGAAGAAATCAAGCCTGTCCGGTGCCGTGGGCATAGTGGATGGCGCCTCTCTTGAGAAAAGGCCGGCGGTCTCGGCTGCGAATGCCCTCCAGGGAGCGGATCCTTCCCTCTACATCAAGATGGGCAACGGCGGTCCTAACAGTTCCCCTTCCATAAATGTCAGGGGCAGCATCTCGGTGAACGGAGGTTCTCCTTTGGTGCTTGCGGACGGCGTGGAGGTCTCGCTTCAGCAGATCAATCCGAACGACATCGAGTCTGTGTCTGTTCTGAAAGACGCTTCCACATGTGCTATTTATGGCGCGAAAGCTTCCGCCGGTGTGGTGCTCATCACCACCAAACAGGGAAAGACAGGAAAAAGCTCGATAAACTACAACTTCCGTCAGGCTTGGATCCAGCCGACCACCAACACGGACTACATCACATCCGGTTACGAGCATGTCAGCATAGTCAACATGTTCTGCAACCAGTCGTTCCATTCCTCCCAGCGCAGGGTATTCGACTACACCGCCGAGAACGGACGGTTGCTCAAGCTGTACGAGAGGCGCAATGACAAGACCGAGAATCCTTCCCGTCCGTGGGTCGTGCTTGAGGATGACGGCCTGTACCACTACTACGGAAATTATGACTGGTATCATAACCTGTTGAACACCAATCGTCCCACAAGCGAGCATAATGTGTCTGTGTCCGGAGGCAACGACAAGGTGAAATACTATGTGAGCGGGCGTTACTACACCGAGGACGGAATATTCAAGGAACCGGCGAAGGACACTTATCAGAATTTCTCCGTCAGGTCCAAGATAACCGCCAAGGTGACGGACTGGATAAAATATTCCAACAACATCTCCTACAACGTCCGTGACTACAAGTGGGGCGGCAATGAGGACACCAACCTGCTTTTCCAAAGGATGTGGTTCGTCTGCTCGCCGGCCTTCTCTCCTGTGAATCCGGATGGTTCGCTGGTGGTCTATCCTTCTGAGATCGTGGGATCGCAGACAGACCTGATGAGAAGCAACGCGGCGCAGTTCCTGGCCGGAAAGAACCATTTCTCCAGAAATGTCAGCAACTTCGACATGACCCACCGGATAGACATGACCATCGCCAAGCATCTTGTCCTGACCGGTGAATATGATTTCCGACGTTCCGACACCTATAACACTGCCAGGACCAACAACTACTATTACGGAACGAAACCAGGGGAGCAGATAATGGTCACCGGTACGACCAAGTCTTACAAGGAGGTCCGCTCGTTCAGGAACAGCCATGTGTTCAACGCCTACGGAACCTACGAGAATGACTGGAACGGCCACTATTTCAAGGCGACCGCCGGAATGCAGTACGAGAACTACAGGAGCAACCAGCTTTCGATAAAGGCCTGGCCTATCCTCAATGACGCTTTCGATTCATTCGCCCAGCTCTCTCGCGGGGATGACACGACATATGACGGACCTAACCAGTCCATCTCCACCTTCGCCACTCTGGGAATATTCGGACGTCTGAACTATGACTGGAAAGGCAGATATATCGTGGAGGCCAGCGCGAGATACGACGGAACCTCACGATTCGCCTCGGGAAGCCGCTGGGGATTCTTCCCGTCAGCGTCCGCGGCATGGCGATTCTCGGAGGAGCCGTTTTTCAGCTCTGTCCGGAATGTGATCACGAACGGCAAGATCAGATTCTCGGCGGGATCGCTTGGAAACCAGCAGGTAAGCAATTATTACTATCTTACCAAAGTGTCTTCCGACAACACGATGAGCTACACGTTCGACAGGTCCAGCAAGGCCGCCTACTCGTCCGTGAGCGCGCCTGTGTCATCGGGACTTACATGGGAGACAGTGACAACCTACGATCTTGGTCTTGACCTGAATTTCCTTGACAACAGGCTTTCTTTTGTCGGAGACTATTTCATCAGGGACACAAAGGACATGCTCACGGCTTCCGTGGAGCTTCCAGCCACCTACGGAGCCACATCTCCTAAGGAAAACTGCGCGAACCTGAGGACCAAAGGATGGGAGATCTCCATAGATTGGAAGGACTCGTTCAAGCTTCTCGGCAAGCAGGCGACATATTCGGTCTCTCTCGGGATAGGCGACAACAAGACCGTGATAACCAAGTACTACAACCCGACCGGAACCCTTTCAAGCAATTACAAGGGAAAGACTCTCGGCGACATGTGGGGCTACAGGATAGACGGTCTGTTCCAATCTGACGAAGAGGCCGCTGAATATATGTCACGCATCGACAGCCACGAAATCCAGCCTGGTCCTTATCAGGCTCTAAGCTCAAGCCTCGGGACCGGACTGAAGGCAGGAGACCCTAAGTTCAGGGATCTCAACGGTGACGGAAAGATCACTTCCGGAGCCGGAACGCTTGATGATCCGGGAGACCGGGAGATCATCGGGAACAGCCGCCCAAGGTTTCCATATTCATTCAGATTGGGATTCAACTGGGCGGGTCTTGACATCTCCGCGTTCTTCCAAGGAATAGCGCATCAAGACTGGTACCCTACAGGTGCCTACGGAGGAAGCGCGTTCTGGGGACCTTATTCATATTCGGAAGTGAGCTTCATCGCCAAGGATTTCATGGGCAGGGTCTATGACCCGGAGACCAATCCGGACGGATATTTCCCGAGACCAAGGGCATTCGCCTCATATTCAAGCGGAAACTACAATCTCGGCCTCGGACAAAGGAACGACAGATACATGCAGAACATCGGCTATCTGCGTTTCAAGAACCTTACGGTAGGCTACACTCTTCCGGAAAGCCTCACAAGAAAATTCTATGTGAGCCGGCTGAGGGTGTTCTTCACCGGAGAGAACCTTTACTACTGGTCTCCTTTGAAGAAATACTGCACCATCATCGATCCGGAACTCGCGAATGCGAGCAGTCTGAACACGGACAACACCGGAATCGGATACCTCTATCCAAAGACCTTGTCATTCGGTGTTGATGTAACATTTTAATTAATAGTGGAATATGAAAAAGATACTGAATATCATACTGGCTCTTGCGGCGTTGTCTGTCACCTCCTGCGACCTTACGAGGCTTTCAGAGGATGATGTGGCGCCTGAGAACTATTTCACCTCGGCGGACGAAAGCAAACTCTGGCTGGACAAGTGCTACGATGATCTTTTTGTGGCACCCAACAGCATAGTCACATGGGCCGCTGACGATTACGTGATGGCCAATCCTAATGACATTGTCTTAGGCAACAGGCTTGTGACGGACTCATATTCAGGAGCCACAGCCTGGGGATGGGGAACCGTGCGCCGCATAAACATGTTCTTCGAGTACTGCGACAACTGCAAGGACGAGAAAGCAAAGGAATATTACAAAGGGGTCGCTTATTTCTTCCGCGCCCTTTCATATTACGAGAAAGTGAAGCGTTTCGGTGATGTCCCTTATTATGACTTTGTCATCGGATCATCCGACAACGCCGCCCTCACGAAGCCGCGTGACCCGAGGGGCCTTGTCATGCTTCATGTGATGGACGATCTGGACAAGGCTGTCGAGCGTCTTGACGAGAAGCACAATGTCGCCAGAATCAACAAGTGGACGGCTTTGGCTTTGAAGAGCAGGGCTGCCTTATGGGAAGGAACTTGGCGTGTGTACCATGCGGACGATGTGTTCGCTCCTAAGAACGACCCGACCGAGTTTGACGGAAAACCGGTCGAATTGTCGGCGGAATATTTCCTGAACATCGCCGCGGACGCAGCCGGGCAAGTCATCGACAACAGCGGTTACTCGCTTTACAACGGCAGCGGCAAGGACATGAACTACAGGATGTTGTTCGCCACTGAGGACGCAAGGGAGGACGAGGTCATGCTGGCCATACTATACAACTACAGCACCTTGAAATTCGGTCATGCTTTCCAGTCGAAGTACTACGAGCAGAGCATCGGATTCACAAGACGGTTTGTCAACCACTATCTGATGGCGGACGGAACACGTTTCACGGACAGGCCGGACGCCGACAGGACATGGTATCTGGACGAGGTGAAAGACCGTGATCCGAGAATGGCCCAGACTGTGCTCTGTCCGGGATATGTGCAGCTGGATCAGGACAAGCCTACCATCAACAATCTCGACCATTGCTACACCGGTTACAAGCCGATAAAGTACATCTACAATCAGGACTGCCTCTCACAGGGAAAGGCCACGAACGACTTTCCGGTGTTCAGGCTTGCGGAGGTGATGCTCAATTTCGCTGAGGCGAGGGCTGAGCTCGGGAACCTTGACCAGGAGGCTTTGGACAAGTCCGTGAACAAGATCCGTTCGCGTGTGGGGATGCCTGCCTTGAAGGTGGATGTCAGCATTGATCCTTACATGGAGAAGTGCTATCCGAATTACATCAGGTCAAAGAGTTCACAGAAAGCCTTGGTGCTGGAGGTCCGTAGAGAGAGAACCATCGAGTTGGTGCTGGAGGGATTCAGGATGTTCGACATGCTTCGATGGGGTGAGGGCGCGAAACTTGTGAACGGTGGAGCAGCGGGTGAGAAAGGCACGGAATCCCCTTACTATGGAATATATCTGCCTGGCCCGGGACTCTATGACATGGACGGAGACGGCAAGAATGACTTCGAGGTCTATGACGGAACCTCCACGGTCGCGGGGCTTGCGAATATTTCCATAGCCTCTTTGTCCGAAAGACTCTACGATCCGGATGATCCTGACAACCTGGCTCCAAAGAAGGGCTGGCTTACCGGATTCCGCGACCACAAGGTTACATGGGATGAGGGGAAGGACTATCTCAACCCTATTCCTAAGAAACAGATCACACTGACATCCGGAGCTCTTGTGCAGAATCCGGGTTGGGACAAGGAATAAAACACCGATAAATCATGAAAATATTCAATATAATAAAGATATGCCTTCCGGCGCTTCTGTTTGCCTTTGGGTCTTGCACCGAGGAGATGTCTCCATGGGAGCAGCGTCAGAGAAACACAGGAACAGAGACTCTTGACGTCAACGCTGACGAGTTGGCTTTTCTGCCTCGTGGCGGCAAATTGAATTTCACTGTAAACGCCACCTATGATGGATCAGTGACGGCGGATGATTGGATGACGTTGAGCGCCAAGGAGTTCCCTGGAGACGGGACAACGTACACCATCATCATTTCGGCTGACCCTAACAAGACTGAAGCCGATCGTGGCGGAACGGTGATCATCAAGACGCCGTCCCTTACCCACACGATAACCGTCATGCAGCCGGTATATTCCCGTCCCGACGCTCCTGAAAGCATCGCGTCGGCGGAGGATCTGGTCTATTGGCTGGAGACTTGCGCTCCGTACTATGAGCAGGATGAGAGCATTACACTGTCCAAGGACATCGACATGACTGATGTGGAGAATCTGGTTCCGGCCGAGACTTTCGCCGGGACATTCGACGGACAGGGACACAAGATCATGAACTGGAAATCAAAGGGACAGCCTCTGTTTGTGAAGAACAACGGAAAGATTACGGATGTGACCATTGACGCATCATGTTCCTTCACCTTGCAGAGTTCGGCCGAAGACATTTATTTCGGACCGTTCGCCATGCACAATTACGGACAGATAACCAATTGCCGGAACAACGCTGCGATCTCAGTGCCTGATGACGCTTCCGTGAACAAGGTGTATGTCGGCGGCATCACGGCCTATAATTATGAGGAAGGTTCTGTCTCGGGATGTATAAACACCGGTGAAATGGTCTTCCGTCCGCTCAAGGCCGACGGCAACATATTCCTGGGAGGTGTCACAGCCTATGGTATGGGTTCGGTCAGCGACAGCGAGAACTACGGCAGGTTCGTTTTGGAGCCGCAGCCAGAGACCGTGCAGAACTATTTCATCGGAGGCATCAGCGCAAGGCAGGCTAAAGGTGTCATAAGCGGCTGCACGAATCATAAGGAAGCGACGATAACCACGAACGCGTCGAAGCCGTCCAACGGTTACATCGGAGGTTTGGTCGGCTATCATGACGGTTCATCGGACATCAACACGAGCAAGAACTTCGCGGACATATATTGCGGCTACGCCAAAGCCAGCTATGTCGGTGGTCTCATGGGATGGCAGACGAAAGTCTCCGACCAGGATTTCACATTGTTCCAGGATTGTGCCGTGAACAGTCATATAACAGCCTACACCAAGGGCAAGGGTACGAACGGTAACAATCCATGTCTTTCAGCCGGACTGGTTGTCGGGCGTTTCGCCGGACAGGCCAACGCCAAGGTCTGCACCCTCGGAACACCAGACAGGCCGATCAGCGTGGCTGGATCCATAACCAGCCTTGAGACTGGCGAGACCGTGGTCGCGTCCGAGAAGGATTTCGGAGTGCTCACCAGCGGAGACGGCAGCGGCACAAGCGCCAACGGAGCAGGCTCGATCTGGCAGATAATCAACGGAATATACAAGGTGACTGGCGATGGCCAGACGGGTGACCCTGAGGAGATATTCATTCGTATGGACGGCTACAGGCTTGATGTGCCGGCCGAGGGTGGAACTGTGTCGTTCGGTGTGAAGGTGAATTATAATTCCACTGTCACGACGGATGCGGATTGGCTTGAGGTGGCTGAGGGTACTGTTGAGGCTGGTTCCGTACAGGAAATCACAGTGACGGCCGGCATGAACGACCGTTCTTCGGAAAGAGAAGGAAACGTGATTGTCTCAATGCCTATGGGCACGCGCGAGGTCGTCACCATCCGTCAGGCCGGAAACACGAAACTTGAGGAAAGTCTTGTGCTGGGTCCGGAAACGGAGAACGCCATCATTCTGGATCCTTCCGGAACCGAACCGTCAAGTTTTACTGTGACTGCTAATTATGATGCGGAAGTCACTTCTTCGGAATCATGGCTGAGTTTCAGCCCTTCAACCGTTCCGGGTGACGAGAAGCCTCATACCGTGACAATCAACGCTGCCATGAATGATTCCGGGGCTCCGCGCGTCGCTACGGTCACGGTGACATTGCCGAAAGGCCTCTCAAAATCATTCAATGTCAGTCAGGACAGGTCCTCGCTCAAGGCAATCACCGAAGTCTCCACTCCGGAACAGTTTGTCGCTTTCATCGAGAACGCCTCCAACGTGGACCTCTACACTGACGGGCTGGTAACTAAACTGACCAAGGATATTGATCTGAAGGGCATCTCGCTTACACCTGCGGAGGATTACATCGGTATTCTGGACGGAGGTGGCCACAAGATCCTTAATCTGGTCAGCGGAGCCCCTCTGTTCATCAAGACTTCCGGAAACGCTGTGGTGAGGAATCTTACGATAGACAAGTCATGCGTGTTCGATGTCGCTCCGGAATATTCATCAAAGTGGGGAATCCTTGTCGGCAGCCTCGGCCCGGCTGACGCGACAGACAAATGCTTGATAGAGAATTGTGTGAATATGGCCGATATCACCATGTCCAAGGCGAACACGGCACAGGCTTTCATCGCTTCCATGACAGGGCGTGTCGGAACCGGTTCCGTGGTTGCCGGCTGCGAGAATCACGGTTCCGTGACCTTGAGTCCGAAAGAGGCGATGACAGGTGAGATCAGGGGCGCGGGAATCGCCGGAAGCGTGAACGGAGCGATCCGTGACTGCAAGAACAACGCTCCTGTGACCATCAGTCCGTCAGACATCACGAACAAACTGTATGCGGCCGGAGTGGCGGCGAACGTGATGAACATCGACATGGAGAACTGTGTCAACACCGTGAACGGAAAAGTGACCGTGCTTCCTGACTCGTTCACATCCACAAAGGACGGCTATGTCGGAGGACTCACCGCTTACAACGGCGGGGCGAACATAAAGAACAGCCGGAATTTCGGCGATGTCCACATAAACTGTAATTCAGACAAGGTACGCGCCGGAGGTTTGCTCGGATTCCAGAGCACGCAGAAGAAATCGTTCGTCACATTGGAGAACTGTGTCGTGAACTGCGATGTGACCGGTATATTCGCAAGCAAGGGAGGAAATGGCTCCACCACGCCGCTTAATTCCTGTGGCCTCGTCGTGGGACGTTTCGGCGGACAGGGTAACACCACGAATGTCATTGACATAGGCACGGTTGACAGCCCGGTGAAGGTCTTTGGTTCGGTGACTGTCCATGAAGGAGAGACTGTCACTGCGACAACTGACAATTACACAAACCTCCTGACCGGTGCGGGCAGCAAGACGAGCCTTTGCGGCGGTTCAACGACCCAGATCCTCAATGTGAGATTTGAAAATGTAACAAAAGAATAACTTAATGAATATGACAACGAAAACATTGCTCGCCACGACAGCGGTGTCACTCGTTTCCCTTTGGTCCTGCAGCGATAAGGTGCAGGACCGCTTCGGGGAACTCAACGTTGAGGCCGCAAAAGAGTACCTCACACCGATCCGCCCTGCCTCCGAGGGCAGAAACCCTTGCTGGAACGAGTTCTGCAAGAAGTTCATCTACGCTCCGGCCTTTGATGTCAAGGCTGTGGAAGGCGCTGATAATTATAAGTTTATAATTAAGGAAAAAGACGGATCGGGGGAGTGGTCCTTCACTTCGACAGATCCTTGCGCCGACCTCTCTCCGATCTGGGCCTCGGTTCCTCCCTCTAAGGTTGACCTGACAGTCCTTGCGATTGACGGAAAGGAGAATGTGCTTGACACAGCGTACAAGAGAAGTTTACTGAGGGATTTCCCGTTCGAGGGACCTTACAACTCCAATGTGAGGCCGTACCGTGAGGCGGCCATCATGGCAGCCCTTTATATTCATAAGACTCCGGGAGCGCAGAAATTCAAGGAGACTTTCGTTCCGGATCTGGACCTTTACTCGCACTTCACCTATGCGAACAAGGTGATCGGCGGACTCATCAGCGTCGAGGCGAAAATCGCTGAATATGTTCCTTCGCTGAAGGAGGAGGCATTGCTGATAGCGCGTAACGCCGCCAAGTTCCTGATCGACCAGAGCCGCCCTGAGGGAGACCGCCTTGAATATTTCCCTCCAACCTACTACGGTGATCGTGTCGCCTCAAAGAACGATTGGAATGTGGGCAGGACTATGACCATGGACGCCTGCTATTCCGGCAACGCGTTCCTGGATCTGTTCAAGGTTACCGGTGACTCGCTTTACTATGACAGGGCCTTGAAGATCGCCGACACTTTCATGAAAATCCAGAATGAGGACGGCTCGTTCCCGATAAAGGTGTATTTCGAGACCGGTGAGCCTGTTAATGAGGTCAAGGCTATGCTTCATCCTATCCTGAACTACACACGTCGCCTTGAGAATGAATATGGTGTCACCAAATATGCCGACATGAGCGCCCGTGCGGCGAAATGGATGAAGGAGGTGGCCTTGGAGACATTCGACCTCACCGGCCAGTTCGAGGACGTGACCGTGGAAGGTCTCAAGCCTTATCAGAACCTCACGAACTGCACGGCCTCCCCGTACGCTTCGTACATCCTGCGCGGCCATCCTTCCGCAGAGGAGATCGAGGACGCGCGTGACCTCATACGCCTGAGCGAGGATCAGTTCGTCCACTGGAACGCCCTCCCGAACAAGGATGGTGTCCGTCCGATCGCAACCCCTTGCGTGTACGAACAGCACCGCTATCAGGTTCCGGTGGACAACAGTTCCTGCAATGTGGCCAACGCCTATCTCGATCTCTATGAGGCCACCGGTGACGAGCTCGCCTTCGCCAAAGCCAAGGCTCTTGTGGACAATCTGACTGTGGTTCAGGATATTACCAACGGAAAGATTCCGACTACTTTCGATCTTCGCAGCCCGGAGCGCAACAAGCGCCGCACCTACTGGATCAACTGCACCAACGCTTCCATCACCATCCTTCTCCGGATGGCCGGGTTGACGGGTGAATAATAAAGATTTTTCTGTAAATTTGTAGGAATATTTCTTACAAAGAAAGATGCAGGTATTTCTACAGATTCTTACCCTGCTCGGAGCGATGGCCATGTTCCTGTATGGAATGACCATGATGAGCGAGGGTCTTCAGAAGGCGGCGGGTGACAAGCTGCGATCGTTTCTGGCGTCGATGACGTCAACGACCTTCAAAGGTATCATCACGGGTATTGTCATCACTGCCCTCATCCAGTCATCAAGCGGAACGACCGTGATGGTCGTCAGCATGGTCAACGCCGGTCTGCTCGCCCTTGGCAACGCCATAGGGGTGATCATGGGGGCGAACATCGGAACGACGCTCACGGCGTGGATGATCTCCCTGTTCGGATTCAGCTATGACATCGGAGCGTTCGCGGTTCCGTTCATCGCCCTTGGCTTCTTCATGATGACCCTCAAGAGCAACCGGAACAGCAACATCGGTGAGTTCATCATCGGATTCGCGTTCCTGCTCATAGGTCTCGCCACAATGAAGAACTCGGTGCCGGACCTGAACCAATATCCTGAGGTTCTGGCTCTTGTGAAGAACCTGACCAGCTACGGCTTTTTCTCCGTGATCATATTCACCCTTGTTGGTGCATTGATAACCGTGATAGTGCAGGCCTCCAGCGCCTCCCTTGCTCTGACGATGGTTTTTGTGGCGAACGGCTGGATCAATTTCGAGATGGCCGCCGCGATGGTCTTGGGAGCCAACATCGGAACCACGATCACCGCCAACATCGCCGCCGCCGTGGCGAACTATTCGGCCAAGCGGACGGCCATCGCCAACACCCTGTTCAATGTGATCGGCGTAGTCCTGGCTTTGGTGTTCTTCAACCCGTTGATGAGGATCATCGCCTCGATGACCACCGCGATAGGCTTCGAGAACCCTGTCACCCTGTTCGACGGAACGACCGCCGCAGGAGGTTTCTCACCCGAGCAGCAGAACTCGATGCTTTACGGAATATGCATCCTGCACACGGTCTTCAACCTTTCCACGACCCTGATTCTCGTCTGGTTCATCCCTCAGCTCGTCAAGGCGGTCAACAGGATCATCCCTACCCCTAAGGGAGAGGAGGAGGTTTATCGCCTCAAGTTCATTCAAGGCGGACCTCTTTCCACGGCGGAACTTTCCCTCGACGAGGCCAAGCAGGAAATCATTCATTTTGCGGAAATATGCTGCCGTGAGGTCGGCTTCATCCGCAGTGCGGTGAGCGCCAAGACCCAATCCGAACTTGAGTCCGTCAATGAGAAACTTGTCAAGTACGAGAGCATCACGGACAAGATTGAATATGAGATAGCCTCCTACCTGAACGAGGTGTCCAAGGGTGACATCAGCGCTGTCTCCGCATTGAGAATCAAGTCGATGTACAGGGTGATCGGCGAGCTGGAAAGCATCGGAGACTCCGGCGAGGCCATCGGCAGGATGATGAAGCGCGCCCTTGACCACGGCAAGACCTTCGATGACGAGATGGTCAAGAGGCTTGACAGGATGCTCGATCTTCTGGACGTGGCCTTCAAGGCAATGGTTGACAATCTCGAATCCTCTGCCCTCTTCCTCAAGGACATATCCAACGCCGAGGACGCTGAATATAACATCAACGAGTACCGCAACAGCCTGCGCGAGGAGCACATCGTCAACATCGAGAAGGAAGGCTACAACTACCAGACAGGAGTGTTCTACATCGACATAGTGCAGGAGCTTGAGAAGATGGGTGACTTCATCATCAACATCTCCCAGAGTCTGCTGGAAAAGAACGATTAAAGTATGAGACATCTCCTGACATATTCATTGATAATGCTTTGCGCCTTGATGATGGTGGGTTGCGGAGGGCGCGGAAACAGCAAGGCGACCGCGTTCCAGCCGCATCATTTCCCATCGATGCCTGAGCCGCCGGCGGTGATCACCGAACCTAAGGAGGCGACTGAATATGTTCTCTCGAATTATTGGAATGAGTTTCTGGCCAAAGCGTATCCGTGCGATTCGGGCATCGTGAACGGTGTGCCGGCGGATGAGGTTGAAAAGGCTTTTGGGACATACGTGACCCTTCTGGAAAGGGGGTGCGGCATAGATTTCGGCAGAAAGGCTATGGCCGGTTTCTTCGACAAGGTGGAGAAATTCGAGGCCGCCGACACATCAACGAATGTCTTCGAGTTTTTCGAGGAGATGGTTCCTAAGTACCTCTACGACCCTAATTCGCCTGTAAGGAACGAGGATCTCTACTTGCCTTACGTCTCCCGTCTGGCCGTCTCGGACTATGTTGACCCCGATATGAAGCCAGCCTACGACCACGACGCCCAGATGTGTTCTCTGAATATGATAGGATCGCCTGCGGCTGACTTTACCTTCACCGATTTGGGTGGGAAGCGGCATACTCTTTACGGAGTCAAGGCTGAGACAACCCTTCTGTTCTTCACCAATCCGGGCTGTCCTGCCTGCAAGGAGATCATCGAGAGCCTGACTTCGGACGGGAAAATCGCTGATCTGGTGGCCTCCGGAAGGCTTGCCGTGGTGAATGTTTACATTGACGAGGAATTGGACAAGTGGCGTGAAAATGCCTCCGTCTATCCTAAGAATTGGTACAACGGCTACGACCAGAGCTACATAATCCGCTCCGATGTCACCTATAATGTCCGGGCTATTCCATCGCTGTATGTGCTTGATTCCGAGAAGAAAGTGATAATGAAGGACGCTCCTGTGGAGAATGTCCTGCCATATCTTGACAATCTAAAATAACACTGAATATGAAGATCACCAAGGAACTTTGGGGTACGTCCCCTGACGGAAAGGAGATATTCCTTTATACTATTGAGAATGAAAGTGGCGCGTTCGTTCGCCTTTCAAGCATAGGTGCCGGAATCGTGTCGATCGCCGTGCCGGACAAAGACGGAAAGATCGCCGATGTGGTTCTTGGCTACACCAAGCCTGAGGATTATTTCGCCGACGGCCCTTGCGCCGGAAAGTGCCCTGGACGCTACGCCAACCGCATAGCCCTCGGAAAGTTCACGCTTGACGGGGTGGAATATTCATTGCCGGTCAACAACGGTCCGAACCATCTGCACGGCGGTCCGGATGGATTCCAGAATCAGGTGTGGGACAGCCGCGTCGAAGGTGATGCCGTTGAGTTCCAGTACTTTTCGCAGGACGGTGAGGCTGGTTATCCCGGCAATCTGAAGGTTGTCGCCCACTACGAGTGGAGCGAGGACAATGCTCTCAAACTGACTTTCACGGCGCAGACCGACAAGGCAACTGTCGTGAACCTTACCAACCACGCCTATTTCAATTTGAATGGCGAGGGGAACGGGAATATCCTCGATCACGAGTTGAAACTCAACGCCGAGGTCTATCTGCCGACTGACGAGACCTTGATTCCTGTAGGAGAGCCAGACCCGGTTGCAGGTACACCTATGGATTTCAGGGAGTTCAAGAAAATCGGTGAGGAGATCAAGGCTGACTTCCCGGCTCTCAACTATGGTAAGGGGTATGACAACTGCTTCATGATCAACGACTATGAGGCTGGTCAGCTTCAGACGGCGGCTCAGCTGTACTCTCCGGAGAGCGGCCGTCAGCTTGAGGTTCTGACCACCCAGCCAGCAGTCCAGATTTACACCGGCAACTGGCTTGAGGGCTGCCCGGCAGGCAAGTGCGGACGTGGCTACCACGATTATGAAGGTGTTGCCATCGAGTGCCAGCACTGTCCGGATTCGCCTAACAAGCCTGATTATCCTACAACCGCGCTCTGTCCTGGCGAGACCTTCAGCGAGGCCATCATCTGGGCGTTCTCGGTCAGGAAGTAGTTGGTTTTACAATGATACAAGGCTGGTACGCTTCGATGCTTCACAGGCTCAGCAACCGCAGGCTCAGCAACCAGCCTTTTTTTGTCACTATCGTCAACATCGGTCGCTGATTTTCGGTCGCTGAGCCTGTCGAAGCGACCTCCCAACATCGGTCATCGAGTTTCTCGAAGTGCCGAAGCGTCGAAGTTGCCATAACAATTGAATATATTCACAAATGAAACAGTATCAGGATCTTCTGCGTCATATAATGAACGATGGTGTGGTCAAGCACGACCGCACCGGCGTAGGCACCAAAAGCGTCTTCGGCTACCAGATGCGCTTCGACCTCTCCGAAGGTTTCCCGCTTCTGACCACCAAAAAGGTTCACCTCAAATCCATCATCTACGAACTCCTTTGGTTCATAGCCGGCGACACCAACATCAAGTACCTCAAGGACCACGGTGTCTCCATCTGGGACGAATGGGCCGACGAGAACGGTGACCTTGGCCCTGTCTATGGCCACCAATGGCGCTCCTGGCCGGCACCCGACGGCCGCACGATCGACCAGCTGAGCCAAGTCGTGAATATGATCAAGAACAATCCTGATTCAAGGCGAATGCTCGTCACCGCCTGGAATCCCGGAGAGGTTGACAAGATGGCCCTTCCGCCTTGCCATTGCCTGTTCCAGTTCTATGTGGCCGAAGGAAAGCTCTCCTGCCAGCTCTATCAACGCAGCGCCGACACCTTCCTCGGAGTCCCTTTCAACATAGCCTCTTACGCATTGCTGACGATGATGATAGCCCAGGTCTGCGGCCTGAAGCCCGGCGACTTTATCCACACCACAGGCGACACCCACATCTACCTGAACCATTTCGATCAGGTCCGCGAGCAGCTCTCCCGTGAGCCCCGTCCGCTCCCGACAATGCGCATCAACTCCGATGTGAAGGACTTGTACGATTTCAAGTACGAGGACTTCACCCTGGAAGGCTACGACCCCTGGCCGGCCATCAAGGCCCCCGTCGCGGTCTGATCGTCCGCCTTTGCATAAGTGCCTCCATAAGCTCTGATTTAAGGCACACGACAAGACAGTACACCGGAGTATTGGAGACCTTCCCGTCTTTGCCCTTCCTCACGCGGACAATGACGTCTTCAAGCCAGGCTCTTTCGTCGACGCCCAAGGCCTTGCGCGAGCTGAAAAGAGAGTATACGACTGCAGCGCGCACTGCGGCATCTTCGAGCACTGGGTGCCGGCGCTCCCAAGGTGTTCTTCCATTACTACTTCGTGAACAGCGCCACCAGCGAGAAGTCCGGCATCATGCTGGCTTCCGTCATCTGAACCGCGGGTGAGTAGCCAAAGAGCAGGGCAGAAGCCTTGCTTACCCTAATCCGAACCCTCTGCAGTCATTTGATTACAACGGTTTTTTTATGCAGGTAACTGCCCTAATTTGTTATGGTAGATGAAGTGAATCACATCCATATTCTAATCAAAATTTGAAGAGAATAGCTGTAAGATTCGCTTCATTTGCTTATTTTTGCAGAAAAATGAGCGAGACATGAGACCGTACTACATATGGCAATACCCTGGTTGGCCCAGATTCCGTTGGGAGTCCGACATAATACTGAACCTGCTTTCCGAAGTACGTCTTTTGGAAGGTCGAATCGCCGGTATGATGGGCGGCCTGGGGTTTGATATTCAATCCAAGACGTCTCTGGACGTAATGACTGAAGACGTTATCAGATCCAATGAGATAGAAGGAATTCTGTTGAATGCAGACAGGGTGCGTTCATCGGTAGCGAGGCATCTCGGTATTCCCACGGAAGGTCTCCCGGAGCCGGATCACTATACCGAAGGTGTAGTTCAGGTAATGATTGACGCCGTCCGCAATTACTCCGAGGAGCTGACCGAACAGCGTCTGTTCAATTGGCATGCCGCTTTGTTCCCCACGGGGCGTAGCGGTATTCATCCGATAACGGTGGCAGGTTGGAGGGTTGGAGAAGAACCCATGCAAGTTGTCTCCGGGGCATTTGGAAAGGAAAAGGTTCACTACGAAGCCCCGGCTTCAGCGGATATTCCCAAGGAAATGTCCCTGTTCTTGGATTGGGTCAATAATGAGAACAATACCGATCCGGTCCTGAAAGCAGCCATCGCTCACCTGTGGTTCGTTGCCATCCATCCGTTTGATGACGGAAATGGCCGTCTGACAAGGACCATCACCGATATGCTGCTAGCCAGGGCTGACGGGATGCCTCATCGCTACTATAGTATGTCAGCTGAAATTCTTAGGAATAAGAACGGCTACTACGATGCACTGGAAAGCACCACGATAGGAGATGTTGATATTACCCTGTGGCTCGAGTGGTTCCTTCAGACACTTAAGGATGCAATGGAACTCAGCGTAGACATCGTCAGTCGCGTAGTGAAGAAGTCCATGTTCTGGCAGGAGCATCGTGACGTGGCGATGAATGAGCGCCAAGTCAAGGTCGTGAACCGCTTATGGGATGGATTCGACGGGAAACTCACAACCGTGAAATGGGCAAAAATCTGCAAGACCTCGCAAGCCACCGCCCTTCGTGACATCAATGATTTGATTGAGAAGGGAATCTTGGTGAAAGGAGAGGAAGGTAGCAAGAATACCAGTTACATTCTGGCCGAGGATCAATAGATCTTTCTACACACAATTAGGAATGATTCACGTATTTTAAGTATTTGTTGTAATCCATTTATAATTTTTGATGTATTTCATTTGTAGTTTTTGTGACATTTCATCATGTGTTTTTGTGACAATCCATCGGGTGAGACCGGAACCAGAAAGTCCATTCTCATAACAATGGTCACCTCCTACGGCGTGAAGGAGAATATGTACTCCGATGCAGTGCAGTCCCATGTGGTGATGGACGATCTCTTTGCGTAGAGAATATTTTACGCTAAAAGTCTCCCGAAAAGCGGGATTCAGCAAAGTATTTGCTTTGATTCTTCCTTTAGTTCGGACACCGAAATTCAACGGGAGCATATTCTCCATAAAATGCTTCCTTCGTAGTGTAATTTAACCTTGACAGGAGCATTTAACTTTGTTTTTGCTTCTGTCAAGGTTTTGCGATCTAATAGATCTCACCGGCCCAAAGCATCTTAAAGAAGTCACACACGTAGATGAGTTCGATATTCCCGGTTTGTCGTGTGAGCCGGTCGGTGGACACCAGAATCAGCCTTGCTTCCGGATGCTCTTCGGAAAAGCGGTTGAGTCCGGTCTTGTGCTTGGTTTGAACATCATCGGTGGATTTTATCTCAATCGCCACTTTGGCGTCACCGAGGATGGCATCTACCTCAATGTCTGAATATGTGTGCCAATATGAAAGATCCTTTTTCTTGTCGTTGTAACCCAAGTATGCGATAAGTTCCTGCATCACAAGATGTTCAAATGCGTGACCATATTCAGGAGTGCCTGCTCTCAGATTATTCCTTCCCATCAGATAATTGACTATTCCTACATCGAAATAGTAAAACTTCGGGGCTTGCGTCAACTTTCTTTTGATCACTTTCCGGTAGGCTGGAATCTCATATCCTATGAGCGTATCATATAGTATTTGGAAGTATGCCTTGACGGTGTTCGCGGCCACGCCACAATCTGACGCGATGTTTTCATAGTTGATGATCTCGCCGTCGCTTATCGCCGCCACCTCCATAAATCTTTCGAATATACCGATGTCTTTGACGGCTGCCTCCTCAAGAATCTCTTCTTTGAGGTACACTTCGACATATCCTTTCAATCGCCTTTCTGCATTGTTTACCATATAATGCCTTGGAATCATTCCGTTTTGTATGGCTCGGGAAAGGTCATAATCCGGAATTTCGGCACTTACAAGAGGAAACAAGGTTTCTGGGATGGCGCGTCCACCAAGTGTGTTCGCTCCTCTCTTTTTCAGTTTTCTGGCACTTGAACCGCTCAGTATGAAATAGAGGCCTTTCTCGACCATCAAACTATGAACCGTGTCCAAAAGATCCGGCACTTTTTGAATCTCATCAACTATCACAAGTGTCTTTTCGGGGTATTTGTCAAGGGCCTCTTTGAATAGTTCCGGTTTGCGTTGAAGGCGCTTTCGCAGATCCGAATCAAGCAAATCAAAATACACCGCATCCTTAAACTTCTCTTTGAGAAGCGTGGATTTCCCTACCTGACGAGCGCCGAAAAGGAACATTCCTTCATCAAGACGGCTATCTATATCAAATATTCTATTATACATAGCATTAATTGTTTTCGTTCTGTAGGGTTGCGGATTTTTTAATAATAACCGCAACTATGTTGCGAATATAATAATAGTATTGCAAAAATCAAGTGGTTGACTGACACCTTTTATGTGCCCCAATCCTGTTTTTGCTATGGTGCAGGTTGCCGGTAAGATGAACCTAAGGACGTCATTCCGCGCGGATGGCGTCGGCGGGGTTGGAATGGGCGGCGTGGAGGGTCTGGAAGAAGATCGAGACGACGGCGATGAGGAGCGACACGGCTCCGGAGGCGATGAATATCCACGGGCTCAGACCGATCCGGTACGAGAAGCCTTCCAGCCACTTGTCCATAATGAACCACGAGAGCGGCACGGCGAATATGAACGACACCAGAAGCGGGGCGCAGAACTTCGTCAGGAGCAGGGACAGAACCTCGTTCGTTGTGCTGCCCATAATGCGGCGCACACCGATCTCCTTTTTCCGCTGCCTGATGAAGAACAGCGACATCCCGATGAAGCCGAGAATGGAGATGAGGACGGCGATACCTGTGAATATGCTCACGATCCTCATCGTATTCTTTTCCTCATTCAACGAGGCCTTGATGTTGTCATCAACACTTTGCACTTTCCAGTCAATGTCTTCGGTAGAACCGTCAACCTCTTTGATCAGGTCACAGAGCTTCTTCCTGGCATCAGGGGAGCCGTCAGTCTTGACCATAAAATTAGGATCCTCGATCTCATCCGTGTCCTTGACCGTGATCATGAACGGCTGATAAGGGTCAAGGATGTTTGTCATGTGAAAGTTGGAGAACACGCCGGCGACCTGCGTCACGCTTCCGTCGCCCCATGTCACCTCTGATTCTCCATCCCCCAGGCTCAGTTTTCCGGCGAGCTCTTCATTGATATATTTCACATCGCCTGAAAGATGGTTGTCCTTGACTAGATTGATGCCCATTATGTCGATGAACTCCTTGTCCCAAGTTGTGAGATAGACCAGAAGATTATTGTTGTCCTTGTCTTTACGGGTGCTCATCGAACGGTAGTTCCCGTCAAGGGATGTACCTGAGAACGAGCCTATTTCCTGGACGAAAGGCTGACTTTTCAAGGCGTTCCGCATAACCTCGGGGTTGTCGGAACTGACGCGGAAGATGTTTTCCGTGTTGTAGCCCAGCGGAGCTTTGACCAGATGGCTCATCTGGAGCAGGATGGTGAGCGTCGCGGCCATCATCGTCATCGTGATCACGTTCTGGAGGATTATGAATATCCTGCTGAGCACCATCTTGGAATGGTAGCGGAACGAACCCTTGACAACATCGATAGGCTTGTACTTTGACAGCGAGATGGTCGGCATTATTCCTGAGATGATTCCTGTCAGGACAATGAACAGAAGGCTGACCGAGACTGTGGAGAAGTTTATGTCCTTGAGGATGTCTATCTTCCCTTTGAAGAGTACGGCCACCTTGTCCTCAAGCAACAGGGCCAACGCCCCGCCGATGATGAACGAGATGAACACCATCAATGTGGATTCCCCGATCAGCTCCAAGGATATTCCCAAACCATCACTCCCGAGAAGCCTTCGGGTGGCCATTTCCTTTGCCCTGAAGCCTGTGTTGGCGACCGTAAGGTTTATGTAGTTGGTGACGGCGAACATCAGTATTGCCAGAACAACGGCCAGCAATATTCCTAAAAGGCTCTTGTCGCCGGTCTGAAGGCCCGCGCCAGTATTTTGTGGCGCGAACATCAGGTCGTCAAGCGGGATGATGGCGGCCTTTGTGTTGCCGTAGAAATTGAACACCGGAATGCTCTCAATGCAGTAGGAGGTCAGGTCTTCAATCTTATCTTCGAGGCTCGCCCCTGGTCTCAGCATCAGGAATGACAATGTGGAGCCTAACGGCCCGCTGGCCATCAGGTCGTTGCGGAGTCTGTAGCCGAGGACCTGCGGTGCGCGTTCGAAATTGGCGATGACCGCCGTCTCGTTCAGGAACACTGTCTTGTCCAAATCCTTGATGACCCCTGAGACAGTGTAAACAAGCGAGCTATCGTATGGGTCGCCGTTGTCGTCACTTACGAAGACATAACGTGTCCCTTCGATTTGAAGCGGCTGACCGAGAGCGTTGCCGTCCGGGAACAAGGCTTTGGCAAGAGACTCTGTGACAACGCATTTCTCAGGGCTGTCCAGAGCGGTCTCACGGTCTCCGTCAATCATCTTGAAATCAAAGAATCTGAAGAAATTGGAGTCCGCGAGCATTATGTTGCCGGCGTTGTCCCCTTGTGCTTCCTCATAGACTCTGTCCTCGTGCTTGATCTTTCCGTTGTGCATATAGACGCAGCAGACATCTTCCACCTCCGGGTACCTGTCCTTGAGCGAGTGGGCGCAGTCCGGCCATGACATGAGTGAGTTCCCGTTCTCTGTGCCCAGCACGTAGATTCTCTCATGATTCCTGTGCCATTTGTCGATGCTGAACTGCCGGTAGGTGTAGTCCCCGATCAGTATCACGAACATCAGCGAGAGCGCAAGCCCCACCACATTGATCACCGCATAGAGCGGATTGTTCTTCAGAAACCTAAAGAAATATTTCATTGCCTCAAATTTTTTACCAACCTATTTTTAAACGCTTACTAATAACGGTTTTCACTAACCTTCACCGAAAGTCGTTTCGACAGGCTCAGCGGCCCTTGTCCGGCATGTTCACCAACCGTGGTTCAACGATCTCACCAACAATCAACAAATTCAACGTGCAATGTGTTGGTCACGATAACTGTCACCAGCTTGTCTTCCAGGAGATCGTTGAGTTTGTCGAAACGACCATCCGCAAAAACCGTCATTTGGCCAATCCATTACCATGCCAAAAGATTCAAGTGATTGTCATTCAGGGATATTCTTATTTTATGAATATGCAAAAGTGTAAAGAATCTTTACACTTACTGTAAAGATTCTTTACACATTCCTCCGGTCGCTTCAAGTCATATAAGGGACTGATCCTGTTGAAGTGACCAACGCTTCGACAAACTCAGCGACCGGAAAGTCAAGTTCAGCGACCAATTGATTGCCTTCCCTTAGAATGGTTTTCCGTGCGTGAAAGCGTCCTTCCGGCGCACCGGCCGTCATATTCATCGGTCTCGTGAGCAGGAGGGCTTGTTCTGGCGCACGGGAGGGCCTGTCGAGGTCGCCTCGTGAGCAGGAAGGCTTGTTCTGCGCACTGGAGAGCCTGTCGAGGTCGCCTCGTGAGCAGGAAGGCCAGTTCTGCGCACTGGATGGCCTGTCGAGGTCGCCTCGTGAGCAGGAAGGCTTGTTCTGGCGCACTGGAGGGTCTGTCGAGGTCGCCTCGTGAGCGAAGATCGGATTTCCGCGCACGAGGGTTTCGGATTCTGGGGCTTATAAATTAAAGTCTCACAGAGTGTCAGTGTTATGCGCTTTGACCGCAACTTGTTCATTTTCTGTTTTGCGGATATGGTAAAAAACTGTAACTTTACGGCCGAAAACAGTTTTGGTTTATGGAAAAATGTATCATCGCGGCGGTTGCCGACAACGGGGCGATCGGGAAGGACAACGATCTGCTCTGGCATATTGCCGAGGATATGAAATATTTCAGACGCACTACCACCGGGAATCCCGTGGTGATGGGTTTCAGGACGTTCCTTTCGATCGGCCGGCCGCTTCCTAAAAGGGTGAATATCGTTATCTCGACACGGTCTTGGGCTGATGTTCCGGAGGGCGTGATTGTGGCCCGGAGCCTTGAGGAGGCATATTCATTGGCGGAGAAGGCGGTTGGAGGTTGTGAGGCGAGTGCTGAGACTTCGGCGAAGAAGGTAAGTGTCGAGGAAGTGAATGCTGCGGACGTTGAAAGGAAAATATTCATAATGGGTGGCGGCGAGACTTACCGCAAGGCTCTTCCGACGGCGGACAAACTTTATATAACGCACGTTCACACCGCTATTGAGGATGCGGACACGTTCTTCCCGGTGATCGATCCGGTGATTTGGGAGGAGGAGTCGGCCACTCCGGTCGCCACGGATCCGGAAACCGGTTACACTTACGAATTCAAAGTTTACAAAAGACGCTTTCAGGTCACTTCGACAGGCTCGGCGACCATTTGATCGGTCACTGAGCCTGTCGAAGCACCGAAGCGTCAATAGCACATAAATAAAACGACAACCCGGCATCCCCCACAGGCCGGGCAAATAAACAAACTTAACGAATATGTCAGACAGAGAAAACTTCGGCAGCCGAGCTGCCGTGATTATGGCCTTCGCCGGCTCCGCCATCGGACTCGGCAACATCTGGAGATTCCCCTATATGGTCGGTGAATATGGAGGCGCGGCCTTCATACTTATCTACATAGTGTGCTCCTTCGTCCTTTCCCTGCCGATCCTGTTCTCGGAATCGGTGATCGGCCGTAAGACCCATCTCAGCACATTCGGCGCGATGAACGCCCTCGCTCCGCATTCCAAATGGAAATGGCTCGGTCTTCTGACGGTCGTCACCCCGCTGATCATCCTTTCCTACTACAGCGTGGTGGGCGGATGGGCCATTGAATATCTCGTCAAATCCGCCACTTTCAGTTTCACGCTTGACAAGGTCGAGGCCGTCACCGGGATGTTCGGCGAGTTCGCCTCTTCGGTCTGGGGACCGATAATCTGTTTGTTTATATTCCTGTCACTGACCGCTTTGATTGTCTTTCTGGGAGTCAAAAAGGGAATTGAGAAGTTCAGCAACATCTCGATTCCGATCCTGTTCGTGCTGATTGTCGCCATCGCCATCTATTCGGTCACACTTCCTGGAGCCGGCGAGGGAGTCAAGTATCTTGTCAAGCCGGATTTCTCAAAACTGACCCCAGGGGCATTTTCGGCGGCGTTGGGACAGAGTTTCTTCTCGTTGTCTCTGGGCGTGGGGACTATGCTGACATATTCATCATACGTCAGTAAGAATGAGAATCTTATAGTTTCAGGTGCAGGCACTGCAGTGTCTGATTTGATTTTCGCTATGCTGGCCGGATTCGCAATTATGCCGGCTGTGTTCGCCGCCGGAATCGCTCCGTCAGCCGGACCGGGACTCGTGTTCGAGACCCTTCCTTACATATTCGCTAAGATGGGTGCCGGCGGGCAGATTGTGAGTTGTCTGGTGGCGATCCTGTTCTTTCTGACCATTCTGGTCGCCGCGCTCACATCGTCCATCTCCATCCTTGAGGTCGGTGTCGCCTATCTTGTTGAGGAGAAGGGAGTTTCGAGGCACAAAGCATCAGTCGTGCTCTTCTTCGCCACGTTCGCTGTCGGGGTGCTCTGCTCACTGTCGTTCGGACCGCTGTCGGATGTGAAGATTCTGGGAGACGGGATATTCAGTTTCTGTGACAAAATGTGCTCCAATTACCTGATGACGCTCGGAGCCTTCCTGTTCTCGGTCTTTGTCGGCTGGAAGATGGACAAGAAAGCCGTCCGTGACGAACTCACGAACGGCGGTTCCATCAAGTTTAACAACAAGTTGTTTCCGGTTGTCTATTTCCTCATCAAGTATGTCGCTCCGGTGACCATCGCGGTGATCTTCATTACCGGCATGATCGGTTAGTACCCTAAGCGCACACTCCTATTTGATCCTGAACCTGTAGATCTGTCCGTCGCGTGGCTGTCTGCTGACGTGCAGGACCATGTAGAGCCATTTGCCCTTGACGTCCACGCCTTCCGGCTCATGATGCAGGTCGTTCAGGTTGACAGTTTTGACCAAAGTCTTTGTGTTCATGTCCACAACGTGCAGTAATCTGTCGTGAGGCGGGTAGCCGTCTCCAAGGTAGGCGTAATGCCCATTGAGAACACTGCCCTGATATATTTTTATGCCAGGTACATAGAATTCATCCAGCGCATCGTCCTGCGTAAGGTGTACCTCACCGTTTTCATCAGAGTCCTTCAAGGTTGGAAGCCTGAATTTCTTTATCAGCTTCCGCATCTCGCCGCTTGACCCATAGGTGTAGATGATCTTGTTCTTTCTGTCTATGAACCAGTCGAACGACCCTGTGTAGCCCTCTCCGGTGTGGAAAAGCTTCTGCACAATCGTGCCCCCGTCCAAAGTGATGTCCGTGACATAGCAGCAGTGATCCCCCTTGCATCCTGAGATGTAAAGCAACGGGAATGCCGATCCTTTTTCCACTCCGAAGGATGCGTTGTTGCAGTGCGACTTGTTTCCTTCCAACATGAAAGTGGAGACGAACTTGTTCTTTTTCATGTCAATGACGACACACTGCCCCTTGTCGTGAAACACAAACCCGTATTTTCCCCAGATAGCAAACCCTTGTGTAGCTCCCTTGACCTTGACGTTATCCGGAGTCAATTTCCCAAGGTCGCACACAAATTCCGGTGTCAGTTCCGGCCCCTTGTATTCCTGAGCCGAAGCCATCAAACCAAAGAACAGCGCGACCGTCAGCGCCGTGAAGATTTTTTTGAGCATTGTCTTTAATGTTTTTGAATATGGTAAAGTTACGTCTTTCATTTCAGACCGCAAAGAAACATAAGGCGGAATTGATTATCTTTGCAGCAAAACCGTACAACTATGAATCCAGTCACCGCAAGGCTGTTGAGCCAGCAGTTGATTTGTCCTCAGTTCACTAAACCGGAGGAGGTTGTGTCGTGGTTCGGGGCGATGCAGGGGCAGGAGTACCGGATGGTCCGCTGGGCGGTGGCGATGCGGACCAAGAGTCCGTCTCTCAAGGCGTTCGAGAAAGCGTTCAACGAGGGGCGGATTGTCAGGACACATCTGCTTCGCTGCACTTGGCAACTGGTTGCGGGTGAGGATCTTGGCTGGATTCTGTCCGTTTGCCGGACGAAAGCCTTGTCCGGCCTTCGAGGCTGGATGAGCGCCAACAAGATCTCCATCCCGGCGGAAGAGCAGGAGCTGATTTCAGGAATATTCGAGGAAACATTGCTCCGGCAGCGTAGTGCCCGGAAGGCTGATTTTGTCGCCGCGCTCGCCGAAAGGGGAATCACGATGGACGATCACCGCCTGTCCTACCACATCCGTCTGGCGGAGCTTTCCGGACTTCTTTGCAGCGGCGACCTGCACCCGATGAAAAACACCTATTCCCTTGTGCGTGAGAAGATTGGAAATTCTTTGAATATCTCGGGAGAGGATGCCCTGGGAATGCTTGCCCGGAAATATTTCCGAAGCCACTCTCCGGCCACGTTCGAGGACTTCCTCTGGTGGTCCGGCCTGAATGTCAGCGACTGTCAGAAAGCTGTCGAAATCATTGGTGACGAACTCGTTAAGGAAACGTGGAAAGGCCGTGAGTTCTATATTCACGAATCCTGCCGCACCAGAGGATTCCGCTCTGGAACGGTTCATCTGATCTCTCCGTATGATGAATATCTCATCGGCTACAAGAGCCGTGATGTCGTCCTTCCGCCCGAGCATTCCCGCAAAGCCCACAGCAACAACGGAATATTCCAGCCCGTAATCGCCCTTGACGGCGAGATCGTCGGCAACTGGTCCCCGACCTCCAAGACCTGCTGCTTTGAAATATTCAAGGATGGACTTTCCATCCCGGAAGATGTCCTCACCACTCAGTTTGAAATTTACCAAAGATTCGCAAACCTCACTCGCTGAATTTGTGGTACGCTTCAGTAAGTTCAGAGGTATTTCCCTTCCCGCAATTTTTGTAACGTGAAAAATTCGGGAAGGGGAATACCTCTGAACTCCTCCACTATAACTTGCCTTAGGATTACAGCGAATGCAGAAATCCGAAGGCGTGGCTCCAGTTCTGGAAACCGAGGTCAGAAGCGGAAATCAGGATGTTGAAGTTGCCGGAGTCGTAGAAACGCATCTCAAGATCGTCATCCTCATCGAGTTGGAGAAGGTTGACAGCGTCAGGGAACTCCTCGCGGATCTCCTCGAAGTACGGCCGGCCGAGAATCTTGAAGCCATCGGCATCGTCCTCGCACTCGGCGAAGTCAATGGCCATAGCCGGCTCGGCGAGCTCCTGATCATCATCGTCCACAAGGATGCACGAATTGAAGGTCTCCATATTTATCTGCTTGGCGTACTTGACCTTGACCGCCTTCTTCGGCCAACGACCGAGCGGAAAATGCTCAGGGGAATCGTAACCGATGAACTCATCGATCGCCGCAAAGAAATAGAGCATCCCCTCGTGCGGCAGCAGCCCCTCCTTGTCGAAAGGCGCGATGTCCTCGCAATCGATCTGACAGATGAAAGTGAGGGGATATTCTCCCTCCGTTCCATCCTCTTCCGTGATCTTCATCATCGGGTACTCCGCCTGAGGTGGCAGATCAGGGTTGCCCCACCATTTGCTGCAGCAGAAAAGGTTGGATTCCGTCTTTCTGGGTTTCAAACTTATTGCCATATTCTTCAATTGAGTAAAATAATTGTCCTCTTTTGGCATTCAAACATAAGATGATTGCTATTATTAGGCGAGGACATTGTATTTCCTATAGTGTTTATGCTTGCTTGCTTATGAGACATCCGCCACGATGGCCGTGACGTTGTCCACGCCTCCGTTCCGTTTCGCGGCGTCGATCAGGGCCGCGCAGCTTTCCTCCGTGGAGCCGGATGCCAACAGCCGTTCGATCGCATCATCCTCCAGCATATCCGAAAGACCGTCAGAGCAGATAAGGATCCTGTCCGACTCCATCAGCCGGTCGGTGATGTCCAGAATGTAAGCCTCTGTGTCGCAGCCCGCTCCAATGCAGTTGTACAAGGCCTTGCCGGCCGGAAGCGGAACCATATCCCTTTCGTGAAGTGTCTGGTCTGAGGTCAGTTGCCTCAGCATTCCGTCCCTCAGGCGGTACGTCCGGCTGTCACCGATGTTCACGAGCAGAGTCTTTCCCTGCATCCAGACAATTCCAGTCAACGTGCAGCCCATCGCCTTGCCTTGATGCCGCTCGCAGGCCTTGGCGTTGAGATTGGCGCTTATGCTCTCGATCTTCAGTTTCAATTCAAAGATAGGGTTGTGATGCTCCAGAGATTTGTCCAACAGGTAGGCCCGCAAGGTCTCCAGAGTGAACTGGCTGGCATATTCACCGCTCTCGTGGCCACCCATTCCGTCCGAGACAAGTAGGCAGAAGGTCTCATTTTCAGTGACTTCCTTTTCTATATTCAGAGAATTGTCCCTGATCAGGTACATCCCAGCGGATGCCATATCCTCGTTGTTGTCCCTTATGCGTCCGACATCCGAGACGCAGCTGATTCTTAGTTTCATAGGCTATTCAACTGTGAATTTTAATGTGGCTATCTTAAGTTTTTGACCCTTTCGGAGGGTGTACCATTTGCCTTTCTCCAACCTCACCCCGTCTATGGCCGTGCCGTTGGTCGAACCCAGGTCGCAGATCTTCCACTCGCCATCCATAAAAGCGATCTTTCCGTGATGCCCGGAGACAAATTTACAACTTCCGAGTTCCGGGAATATCCCTTCGCTCCTTCCGAACCCGCCTTCTTTGACATAGAGTGTCATATCTTCCCCCTTCAAGGTCAGCAGGGCATCGAATATCTGGTTGAAATCAATTTTTTCCAATGGCTTAGGCTCAATATATCCAGACCGACCCGTTGGCTTTGACATCGAGGCTGATTCTGATTGGCCAGATGGTGATGACATAGGCTTTGGCGCAGCCGCCTGTCCCGAAGCGTTACCTTGCTTATGCTCCGCAAAAAACTCTTCGGCGCTGATAAGCAACTCCCCGCACCGAGGGCAGGAAGTCCCTTTCTTGGGTTGACGGCACTCCGGACAGAACATCAGATGCTTTCCGCAGAGATCGCAGTAACGGCTGTCGTCATCTATAACACCTTGGCAGAACGGACATTTCATAGCAGATCCTCCTTTGTTATTGTCTTTGGTTTGGAACCCTCGTAAGCGACCTGTCTGTCAGCGCCTTCAGCTACGAGTTCCTTCATTTTTGAATATGCTCGGCCGGCCACCGCTGACTTGACTTTTCCGAACATATTCCTTACATCCCGCCCGTTGCCGAAGTCGAACGCGCGGTTGTCATACATATCTATGAAGCGGTCTTTCAGAATAGTTTCGGCCTCAGGCTCAATGGAATATCCTTCCTTGCGGCAATAAAGCCGGAATATGTCCATCAGCTCCTCGGGATTGTAGTCCTCGAATGTGATGGTCTTGGTGAAGCGGGACTTGAGGCCGGAATTGGAATCCAGGAACCGGCCCATCTCCCTCGTGTAGCCGGCGGCGATGCACACGAACCTGCCCTTGCGGTCCTCCAGCAGTTTCAGCAGCTCGGTCACGCTCTCGTTGCCGAACTCGTCGTTGTCGCCTTGGATCAATGAATATGCCTCGTCGATGAACAGGATCCCTCCCATCGCCCTGTCGATCGTCTCCCGTGTCTTCGGAGCGGTCTGGCCTTGGTACGGAGCCACCATGTCCGCCCTCGACACCTCGATAACATCCGGTCTCGCGATCACTCCGAGAGAGTACAGGATCCTTCCCATCAGCCTTGCGACAGTGGTCTTGCCGGTTCCCGGATTGCCGAGGAACAGATAGTGGTCAGGAACGATAGCGGTGAAGTCCCTGCCGGAAAGCTCGCTGTCCATCTTCTTCTGCCTCATCTCGTTGAGCATTGAACGGATCTCGTTCTTGACGCTTTCCAATCCGATCAGTGAATCCAGTTCCGCGAGGCACTCCTCCTCGGAAGCCACTTTCGGCTCTTCGAACGGAATGTCCTCCGGAAGGATGGTGAAGAAGGCTTCCTTGCCGACCTGGCTGTCAGGAAGCGCGTTGACCCTTGTTCCGATGTTCCCCAGCACGCTGTCGAGCATATTCCTTGCCTCACGGGCATTGCCGAAATCCTTCCCCGACTTTTCCGCCGAGAGCTTCCGGAACGCCTTGAGGGCTTTGTCCAGTGTGCCACCTGCAAAGGAGTAGCCCTGCCCTTCGGCCATCCGGCGGAAGATCTCCGTCAGTTCCTCCGGCGTGTAGTCGTCGATGTTTATCCTGTGCGTGAACCGGCTGGCGAACCCTTCGTTGGCCTTCATCAGGTTCCGCATCTTGTCCTTGTAGCCGGCGCAGACCACCACGAACTTGCCCCGGTCGTTCTCCATCCGGACCATAAGCCGTTCCAGAGCCTTGATCCCCTCGGAATCAGAGCAGTGGCCCGTGTCGTCGAACGGTGCGAGCGCATAGGCCTCGTCTATGAAAAGGACTCCGCCCATCGCCTCGTTCACAGCCTTGTCCATGTTCTTGTCCGACTCGTTGGCGTAGGTGCTTACGATGTCCTTGCGGCTCTTCTCGATGACACGGTCTGTGGAGCATATTCCCATAGCCTTGAACAGCTTGCCGAGCACTCTAGCCACGGATGTCTTTCCAGTTCCGGGGTTTCCGGTGAGGATGATGTTCACAGGACGGATCGAAGCCTTGCCTCCGAACTCCATCCTGCGTTGCTGGAAACGCATCTCCTCCGCAAGATCCCTCAGGGCTTTCTTGACGGACTCCATTCCGACGAAAGAGTCCAGCTCCTTCATCACGCTTTCCACCGAGATCTCCTTCGTGCCGTCCGGCCCGGCGATGTCCTCCCAGGTCAGGACTTTGCCCGAGAGGGCATATTCATCATCACTCAGACCCGCCGTTCTGGTGCAGAGCCGCTCGAAGCAGCGGTCGAATGCGTTGCGCACCTCGCGGGCGTTGCCGAAGGTGTCGGTGCGGCTCAGGTACATCCGCTCAAAATATTTTCCGACCTTGCCTGAGGCCTCGTCCGTCAGGGACAACCCCTTCTTTTTCACCATATTCAGGAATATCTCGGTGAGTTCCTTGCCATTGTAGTCCTTGAACTCTATTTTCTTCTTGAATCTGGAATCGAGTCCAGAGTTGGAGCGCAGGAACATCGTCATCTCCTTGGTGTAGCCGGCGATTATGCAGACGAAGTCTCCGGCCCTGTTCTCAAGGTACGGCAGCAGGGTGTCGATGGCTTCCTGGCCAACCTTGTCGTTGTCTCCTTGCTTGAGGGTGTAGGCCTCATCGATGAACAGGATTCCGCCCATTGCCTTGTTGATGACCTGTTCGGTCTTGAGGGCAGTGTCTCCGACATACTGCGAGACAAGATCCTTGCGTGTCACCTCGACCAGATGGCCGCTCGGGAGTACCTGAAGGCTGCCCAGAATGTCAGCGAACAACCTTGCGATCGTGGTCTTGCCTGTGCCTGGATTGCCTGTGAAGACAAAGTGGCTTTTCAGCTGCACAGGCTTGCCGGGATTGTCCCTCTTCTGTCTTTTGATGCTGTCGATGATGGACTGAATCTCCTGTTTGACTTCTGTCAGGCCGGTGAAGGCGTTGATCCTGGCCATGATCTGTTCCTCGGAGAGTTCCTCGAACGGCTCTCCCGGAATGTCGGCCTCCTCGATTTGGGAGCCACCCCGGCTGAACATGTTGAAGGCGCTCTCTTCGGCTATTTTTCCGGCCAGGATTCCGTTCTCCTTGGTTCTGCCGCCACGGAACATCTTCTTGAAGACAAGTCCCAGCCTCCTTTCCGCCTGAGGACTGATCGCCGTCCTGAACTTGTCCCTGACCATTGACACGCACATCGCCTTGAGGTCGTTGTCCTTGAATGGAGAGATGTGGAAACGGAACTCGAAGAGTGACTGTGCGTTGCTGTCAGCGCTGATAAAGGTGCCAAAGCCGTCTTCAAGGCCGCACAGGATCACCACCGGCATATTCACATCAACCTTCATCCTTGCGAAGAGTTTGTCCAGCTGTGAGGAGCCGCCCTTGGCGTTCACCAGATTCTGGCAGTTCGTGACCACAAGCACTCCTGTCTTGAGCGCGGCGAGATTCTCGTCCAGCTTGGAGTTGAAGTCGTTCCAGTCAGCCGCGTCCACGGTCTTAGGCCGGAGGTTCTCCGTGATCTTGTTGTGGTAGAGGATCCCGGCAAGTTTTCCGGCCAGATAGGTCTTGCCGGTGCCGGTCTCTCCGGTGATGATGCAGTCAAGCCCTGGCCTTACATCGCTGCCGGTACGCTTGCGGAACTCGGCGGTCTGCTCGCAGCGCTTGGTGAAACTTGCGAGAGGTTCCTTGACGCAATCCTTCGCGATCATTCCGTCCCCGGTCACAGAGCCTGCCGAAGTGACCGCTCCTGATGAGCCGTCCGCCCTTGACGCTTCGATTGCTTCGACAGGCTCAGCAACCGCTGCAACCAGCCTCTCCCCGCACCATTTGCAGTACGAAGCCTCATTTCTGTTCGTCTTTCCGCACTTCTGACACGTTTTCATGAACCTTTTCTGTTATCTTGTTGATTGTGTTACCGATTTTCGGATGATTCTCCGTGATTTTCTCCGTGTCGCTGATCCGAGGAATGACCGCGACAGGGAAGAGCAGCAGGAAGGTCGTCATCGCAGCCAAAACCAAATGCTTCAGCTTGTGCAGCAGGCTTTTAAGGTACTTTGACCGGAAGAACTTCTCGTTGGCGAACAACGAGGAGACAAATTTGTCCTCCGAGGGATTGAACGCATAGTGAAGGGGCTCCAGAATCGTCTGGTCCTCGTCAGGATTCCACATCTTCCTAAGTTCGGACGCTCCCTCGTCACGCGAGAACATCTGTTTGGCGAACCACACGATCGCCGCGACCACGGCCACGATGGTCACATAAATGATGTACTTCCCGAGGAACCATTTGCAGAGGAAATACACCGCTACGGTCAGGATGATGAATCTGAATATATAGGTGAACAGGTTCCTGTCGTAACTCCTGTTGTAGAAGAATAGGTTCAGCAGCAGCGGGAATGCTATTCCTCCTCCCCAGACCCAATAGACTGATTTGCCGACATTGTCCAGAACCGGATAGTCAATCGCTCCGATGACGAGCATGAACAGCATCGCAAGACATGGGATGAGCCACAGCGCCACCGCCGCGATCTTCTCCAGCAGTCCAAGAAGCAGGACAGGTGGAGGTAACTGATGCCATCCGACAGCAGTCGTGGCCTCGTTGTAGCGCTTGAAATTCTCATCATCCTTGTCGTATTTTCCTATGAGTTTCAGGTACTTGACCGTGAACCTCTCATAGGTGAGCCGCTTGCTCAGATCCCTCTTTGGGTTTTCTTGCAACTTGACGGCAAGCCAGGCATCCAGGGCGTAGAAGTCAAGAGCCTCACAGATCTCGTCTTTCTTGATCTTCTTCAGATCGTCAAGATAGTAAACGGTCTCTCCGGAAGCCGGGAAATAGAACTGCGCTCCGTCCGCAAGGCCCTCCGCGGCCTTCATCATGGCGATGTCCTCGTTGTAGGGACCGGATTTCCCAACGTTGTCCGCACTGTCGTAGTCCGTGCAGTAAGCGACCCATTTGTCCTGCGCCGCGAACCTGTCCCCTTTGCTGAGGAAGAACTTGTGCAGGTAAGAATCCTTGTAGTCGCCTTGGAACGACTTGAGCAGCAGGTCGGCCAAAGAGGCCGGACATATTCCCGAATAAGGGTTGATGTCGGAGTACCATTCCTTGTACATCTTGTCCCTCTCGCTGTCGAAGACGCAGCGGAAGGCGCAGAAGGCGACGTTGACGAGCAGCCCGATCGATTCCCCGTCCATCGCGTAGTTCGGGTCTTTCGGGTCTGTGATCAAGCTGATGTCCGCCGCAGGGTTGATGGTCTGGATAACAAGCCGGTACAGCATCTCGTAATCCTTGATGCCCTTGCGCACCTGGATCAATCTGTCAGCGTCTTTCTCGGAAAAGACCCTGACCATCTCGGCGAACCCGAGCGAGCAGAGGAACTGCTTGTCCTCATCCGCCACAACCCTATATTCAGAGCAGAATCTCACCACGTCCGTGATGTTGTAGCAGTCCACCTCGGTGAATTTTTCCTCCTTGCCGGTCTTCTTGCCTTGCAGGGTGCGGAAATATTTCCGGTCGTATATTCCCCAGACTATCACGCTCTTGGCGTAGCCGAAGCTGTCTTTCAGGGCGGTGCAGGTTCTTGAATATATTCCGTCAGTCTCCTTTTTTCCAAGGCGCACCTCGCTGTAGAGATAGACAGGGTTGCTTCTGTCGCCCAGACTTGAACCGAAACCGCCGTCGCCGTTGAGGAGTTTGTTGACATTCACGCAGACATTTCCTTTTCGGTTGTAGAACGGCAGCTGCGGGTCAAGAGCGAGGGCGGCGGCATAGAGACCGGCCAACTGGTTCTTCGGGTAGATTCTCTCCACGATGCCGTTCAGCTTCACCTCCATCTCCGGCATCACCCTGCTTATCCAGCCGCTGATCTTGCCTTTGTACAGGTAGGCCGTTCCGAGAGCCTGATCCTCCATCATGAACTGAGCCAGCTCCTTGGCCGTGTGCGCGATCTTGTTCTTACCTGAATCGAAGACAATGCGCAGAATCTCGGCGTCTTCCACCACGGGAATATTCTCGCCCTCAAGTGTTCTGCGGATTTCCTCGTAACTCCAGCGGTTTTCCGGCTTGCCGATAAGAAGCCCTCGGGTTATTGTCCGCAGAGGCTCCGGCATATCCTCCGGCACTGGCAGCTTGCCTTGGATCTTGAGCTTCACCAACTCCGGCTCCTTCTTTCGGAACTCGCTGTCTCCCATCCACATGGAGAGGACCGACATTCCGAGGGCATAGTAGTCCGAGGCCGCCGTCATTATGGCGTAGGTGACATCTCCGATGCGGGTTGTGTTGGCGTAGAGTTCCGGCGCGGCATAGATCACAGTCCTGGACTGCGGAGTGTTGACGCTTCCGTCGTCCCCGAGAACGTCTGCGATCCCGAAATCTGAAAGCACGACCATACCTGAGGCCTTGTCGGTGTAGAGTATGTTCTCAGGCTTGATGTCCTTGTGCAGCAGCCCGACCCTGTGCAGTTCACTGAGGTTTCTGGCGGTCATCGCAGTGATCTGGAGGATTGCGGCAGCGTCTTTCCTGAGATCGTAGCCCGCCACGGAGCCATCCTTGCACAACGGCATCAGGACGTAGCCTCTGTCGGTGGCATCGATCCTGACCGTCCCGCTTTCAAGAATATCCACGATCGCCGCCTTCCCTTTCAGCCGCTCCAATCTTTTAAGAATATCCTTGCTCACGCCATTGCCTCGGCGGTACAGTTTCAGGGCGAAGTTTCCCTTCGCCGAACTGACCACATAGACCTCGGCCTCGCCTCCGTTGCCGATCAGTCTGTCAATACTGTAACGGTTGCCTCTGAGGGTGATTTCTTCTTTGGTCTGGATATCCGCGGCTTTGTCTGATGTTCCGTCAGAGACTGCCGTACCGGTTGTCCCGCAAGTGAAAGTTGCCTTTGCGGTCACGGTTCCTGAATATTCAGAATCAGATTCGGTTCTGCACGCGCTTGTCGCGGTGATGTCCGCTACGGCTGTGCCGCTGTCTGCTATGGTTCCTGCCATAATTCTTTTTATTGTAAGCTGTTATCCTATGCTGACCTTGTCGTTTCTATTTGAAATCCAGTATCTTTTCTTCCTTATATTCATAGACCCATTTCCCGCCGTGCCACGGTTCGCAGCACTCGCTCGGGCAGTTGTGCCAGCATCCGCAGAAGTTGCAGACCCAAGCTTCTCTGCCCTTTGTCAGGATGACCTTCTCCACAGGCAGCTTTCTGGCCGAGAAATAGTTCCGTTGCTCTTGCGGAGTGGAACCCACCGGCGGAAGCATTCCTTCCAGAGCCTTGTTCAGTTCCTCCTGGATTTTTGAATATTCAGCCCGCAGCTCGGCCTTGCTCTTCGGTCGTTGTGCCTGTTGTTGTTTTCCGTCCAGTGGCTGGGTTTGCTTTCCGTCCAGTCCCTGAGCTTGTCGAAGGGCCGGTGCTTCGACAGGCTCAGCAACCGACCCGCTCTGTCGAAGCGTAGTCTTTCCCAACAGTTCCTTGAGCCTCAACACATCCTCCGGCAACTCAACCTCCTTGCTTTCCTGTCCAGTAACCTCCTGCTCCTCAGCCTCAATCCTCGCCAACAACTCCGCCGCCTGTACCGCCAGTTCCGCCGCCTTGACAAACTGTGGATCCTTCAATGCCCTTTCCTGTTCCTTCTTCGCCGCAAGCGTCAACGGCTCATTGCATTTCCGGCAGAATCCACCGGCGTTCCTGGTTCCGCATTTCGGGCAGACGACCCCGCTTCTGCTCATCCCGCACTCCGGACATTCATCCTCTCCGCGAGGAATGTCCGCCCCGCAGAACGTGCACCAATCCACAAGCGAATGCCCACAGGACGGGCACCATTCCCAGCTTTTCCTTACCGGCTGCCCACAGTGTGGACATCCGATGTCATCGGAAGACGCGCGGATCTCATTCACTTGATTCAGAATGCTTTCCTTGTAAAGTTCCTTTTGCTTGAGCTGGGATTCCATATTCGTAGATTCTTATGGTTCTATTGTTTCTTTCAGTCAAGAGGCATCGATAAGACTACTTCTTAGTTTTTTGGAAGTTCGATGACAAACCCCGAAATCACCGGATAGTGGTCGGAAATGTATTTGACACCGAATTTCTGCTCATCAATGACGTTGAAAGTCCGCGCCTCGGCGTTGCGGTAGAAGATGTGGTCTATCATTTGAAGTCTGGCTCCGTTTCGGCCGAAATCATTGAAAGAAGGGGTTTTGTCCGCCTTTTTCACGGTTTTCCCGGATTCTTTCAAATAGGTGGCCAGCGGCTTGAGAGCCTTGTCCTCGCTGGTGGTGTTGAGGTCACCAGTCATAAACACGACCGCATTGTCCCCGGCGATCTCCTTGATCTTTTCCACCATCAGGGCAGCGCTCTCCTGCCGCGCCTTCACCCCCGTGTTGTCAAAATGCGTGTTGAAGAGGAATATTATCTGTCCGGATTTCCTGAAACGGAGCTTGACCCAGTTGGTCGTCCTTACATATTCAGCGTCCCAACCTTTTTTTTCGGGAGTTTGGTCCTCGTTCAGCCAGAATGTGCCGTAGTCCAGCAGCTCGAACCTGTCGGCAAGGAAGAAGATCGGGTTGAAGCCGAACTCGGAATCCTGGTTGACGGTTCCGGGTTTTCCGTTGCCGTCGATCATAATGTACTTCTTCAACTCGTTCATCAAGAAGGACTTCTGTCCTGGTGCCGCCTCTTGGAGACCGATAATGTCTGGAAGATATTTCCTGATCGCCTTGACGCATCCGGCCTTCCTGCTTTCCCAATTGTACTTTCCGGTGTCCGCCGGGAACTGGATCCGGATGTTGAACGACATCACGCTGGCTTTCTCACTCTTGGCCTCCGCCTTGATTCCGGACAGCGCCAAAACAGTGATGACAGAGGTCACTAACAATAATATTCTTCTCATAAACCAAAAACTTCTTTTTCAAGCGTTAAAAAATATGCCGCCGCGATGGCGTGAATATTTTTGTGTCGCTTAGCGGGTGATTCTTGCCACCCAGCCTCCGCCAGGAGCAAGATGGATTTTCACGATCCCGTCCGCCGGGATCTTCGCGGAAGTTTTCTTATAGTCTCTGGCTGCCCTGTCGGCGTTGATTCCGTCCTGGAAGACGGTCATATTCCCGTCTCCGATGAAGTTCAGGTCAAGGGTAAGGTCGCGCGCATCCCAATTCGTCAGCGCTCCGACGTACCAGATGTCTCCGCTGCGGCGGGCCACGGCGACATATTCACCGATCTCTCCGCAAATCGGAACTGTCTCATCCCAGACGGTAGGGAAGCCTGCGATGAACTCCGTGCACTCCGGTTCGGCCATATAGTTGGACGGCGAGTCGCAGAGCATTGTCAGCGGCGCCTCGAAGACGGCATATTCCGCGAGCTGACGGCAGCGGGTACCCTGGCTCATCGCCTCGGATCCGATAGGGTGGTAGTTCTTCCTTATTGCGTTGCGCATCGCCCCTTGGGTGTAATCCATCGGGCCGGCCACCATCCTGACGAAAGGAATCGTCACATCGTAGGTGACCTCGTCGTAGCCTTCCGGACTCCATTTCAACTGCTCCAGTCCGGCGACTCCCTCGAAATTAAGTACATTCGGGTAAGTCCTCTGGATTCCCGCCGGCTTGTAAACCCCGTGGAAATCAATCAGCAGATGGTTCTCGGCGGCGATCCTCGCCATCCTTTCGCAGAACTTCACGGCCTGCTGGTCGTCCCTGTTGATGAAATCGATCTTGAATCCCTTGAAGCCCATCTTGGCGTAGTGGCTCATCGCCTTCTCCGGGTTCTTCACGATGCTGTTATAGCTGGCCCAGAGGATGATGCCGACATTCTTGCCGTTGGCGTAGGAGACGAGTTCCTCAAGATTGATGTCCGGGTTGATCAAGAACAGGTTCGCCTTCGCTCTCTGCGCCCATCCCTCGTCCATGATGATGTACTCGATGCCGTGCGCGGCAGCGAAGTCGATGTAGTACTTGTAGGTCTCCGTGTTGATTCCAGCCCGGAAATCGACTCCGTAAAGATTCCAGTCGTTCCACCAGTCCCAGGCCACCTTCCCAGGTTTTACCCAGCTCCAGTCAGTGTTCTCGTCCGCCGGAGTGGCAAGCTGCCAGACCAGATCCATCTCCATCAGCGACTTGGCATCCTGAGCGATCCCGATGACCTTCCACGGGAACTTCTGTCCGGCCTCGACCTTGGCGATGTAGTCGGCGTAGTCCATATCCTGATAGACGTACACTCCGTTCGGGCGAAGTCCGATAGGATAAGGCGCGCGCACGCTCTTCAACCCTTTGCCGCCCTGCCCGTTGAGGAACATTCCAGGATAGCCGGACAGATCTGACTCGGTGATGACAATCTTAACCCCATCGGCAGCGTCCACCGTCATCGGCAGGAACGCAAGCTTCGCGGGATTCATCCGGGACAAATGAATATGCTCGTAGGTGTTCTCGAACGAGTTGACGAACTGCTGCTTGAATGTCTTTCCGTCATCACTCTTGACGTAAGGCACCCACGCCGTCCAGTCCTCTGCGAAATTGAACTCCGTAAGCTCGTCAGTCACAGTGAACTCCCCGGCCTTCGCCGTTGAAATGAACCTGTAGGCCACCCCGTTGTCGAACGCCCTGAACTCCACATTGTACCCCTTGAACTCCAGCGTCAGGAAATTGTAAACGTCATCCACGGTCGCCTTCTTGTAGTTCATCGCCGGAATACCCTTCACATCGTGGCTCCCTTTCCTGCTCTTGCGAACCTTGTCCGCTCCTCCGAAGACCGTCCCGTCCTCAAATGTCATCGAGATCTCAGATGGTGTCAGGAGCGCAACCCCATCGCGGCTTATTGAATATCTCAGTCCGTCCCCAGTAGAGATTTCCGCCACGATCTTCCCGTCCGGAGAAGAAAGCGACCAATTATTCCGCGCCCCGAAGGCCACCAAAGGCAAGCCGATGAGCATCGCCGCCGTCAAAAGAAGTTGTTTCAGTGTCATATTACCCATAGTAATGAAGCTGATTTCACTAAAAATCAAAAATAGTCATTTTTCCGAATTTTACCAAAACGGGACAGGTTTGAATATGTGTTTTGCCCCTGACAAGAGCGATATTGCCTGTTTATGCTCCTCTGATCGTGCTCATAGCCGATAAACACGGTTATGTATTGCCCGGAACTGTCTATCGTAGGAATATTTTTACATTATACCTTTGCTATAACCGCCTGAAATCAGCACTTGTCGCAAGACAATAAAATTTATTCTTGTGCGGTAACTCGATTTTTTTTACCTTTGTCGCAAAGCGATAATGAATATGGCAAATGAGATCATAGGAAGGGAAGAGGAGATCAAACTGCTCGAAGAATGCTATCAATCAGGTAAGGCTGAATTGGTTGCGGTGTATGGCAGAAGACGGGTCGGGAAAACCTATCTGGTAAAAAACCTGTTTCAGGATAGGTTTGACTTCTTTGTCACGGGGCAATACGAGGGGAAACTTCGGGACGAACTGTATTTGTGGAACAGGAAACTCGTGGAGTGCTCCGGAAACTTCTACCCTATGCCGCGCGATTGGAATGAGGCGTTTGAGCAGCTGAAGCACTATCTCGGCACGATCGCGAAAAAGAGAGTCGTGATATTCATAGATGAGATGCCGTGGCTGGACACTGCTAAGTCGAAGTTTGTCAGTGCTTTTGAATATTTCTGGAATGATTGGGCCTCTTCGCGGAGCGAACTTATGGTGATCATCTGCGGTTCGGCCACAACGTGGATGAATGACAATGTCATCTCTCAGAAAGGCGGGTTGCACAATCGGGTCACACGGAAGATAAAGTTGTCTCAGTTCAATCTTCGCGAGACTTCTCTTTTCCTGGCCAGGAAAGGCATCAAATGGACAAACCACCAGATCGCGGAGTGCTATATGGTTCTTGGCGGCACCCCGTACTATCTCGATCTGCTCCGCAAAGGCTATAGTCTGCCTCAGAATGTCGATTTCCTGTTCTTTCGGAACAACGCCGAGCTTGACGGTGAATATGATGTTTTGCTGAAATCCTTGTTCAAGGACTCGCAGACCTACAGGCGTGTGATTGAGCTTCTTGCCAAGCGCTCCAAAGGCATGACCAGAAAGGAGATGTGCGAAGAACTGAAGTTTTCCGATGGCGGAGCGTTCACTACCATTCTTGAAAACTTGAGGAATTGCGATTTCATACGGTCATATTCAGCGTTCGGGAAGAAGGACAGGGACACGATGTATCAGCTTGGGGATATGTTCATTCTGTTCTATCTCAAGTTCGTCAAGAATGGTGGCGGAAAGGACGAGGCCTTCTGGTCGAACTCTATTGACGATCCGGCGAGACGGGCTTGGTCAGGATATGCTTTTGAACAGCTCTGCCTCAGTCATATTCCTCAAATCAAGGAAGCCTTGGGCATCCGTGGCATCCTTAGCAATGTCTGCTCCTGGTACAAGAAAGGGGACAGTGAAAAGGGAATAAAAGGGCATCAGATCGACATCCTTATAGAACGCCGGGACCAGGTGATAAATGTCTGCGAGGCAAAATTTTCCAACAGGCCCTACGTCGTGACCGGAAAATATCTTCAAGAGATGTTTGAACGGATGGAGGATTTCCGCGACACGGTGAAAACCAACGCCGCCTTGCATCTCACGATGATCGCGTCAGACGGACTTGCGACCAATGAATATTCAAGTGAAGTCCAGAGTGTTGTGACGCTTGATGATTTATTTAAGAATTGATGGATATACCGCATAATAAACAATAAACTTTATGAATATCAGACCTTATATTATTGCCGCATTGGCTGCTTTGTCGGTCAGCCCGGCAATCACGGCGCAGAAAAAAGGCACTGACTTCACCGAACATCTTGACCAGAAGGTGATCACGGAGGGAAATGCTGTGACTCGGAGGCATGAGACGATTTTCTTCAACACTGTCAAGGATGCCCTGTCTAAGGAGATCGAGGCAAGTCCGAACTATTCTTCCCTGAACGGTGTCTGGGATTTCCGTTACTTCGATTCCGTGCAGGATATGCTTGCGGATCCGGACAAAGCTCCATCGAGCATCAAGGTGCCCGGAAACTGGGAAGTCCAGGGATTTGGGACGGCGATCTATGTGAACCATCCATATGAGTTCTGTCCGAGGAACCCGCAGCCGCCACAGCTTCCGGACAAGATCCCTACGGGAGTATATTCAAGAAAATTCACTCCTGAGTTCGGGGCGGGGGAGAAGTGCTACCTTAACCTTTGCGGAGTTAAAGGAGGAGTGTATCTGTTTATAAATGACAATTATGTCGGTTACAGCGAGGACTCTAAGGATTTGGTCCGCTATGATGTAACCCCTTATGTGGAAAGCGGCAGGGAAGCGGATCTCAGGATGGTTGTAACCAGATGGAGCACGGGCAGTTACCTTGAATGCCAGGACTTCTGGCGCATCAGCGGAATCGAGCGGGATGTCTATCTGTCAAGGGAGCCGGCCGCCGTTCCGGAGGATTTTGACTGGAATGTGGTCTCAACGCTGGCCGATGACCTCAGCACCGGGGACTTCCGCTTGAGCGTCAATTCATCGAAGCCGATCAATGTCAGCTGGACTCTTCTGGATGCCAATGGCAACGAGACCGCTAAAGGAGCGACGGAAACGGTACAAGGCGTAAAACAGTGGCAATCAGCCATCAAGGATGTGAGAAGGTGGTCTGCCGAGACACCGGAGCTATACACCCTGCTGCTTTGCGTCGAGGGAAAACACGCCAAGGCTAATGTCGGTTTCCGCCGTCTGGAAATTGTCGGCGACCGCTTCCTCGTCAATGGCATGCCGGTCAAGTTCAAGGGAGTCAACATCCACGAACACAATCAGTTCACCGGTCATTACATCACCGAGGAAGACATGCTCACCGACCTCAGGCTGATGAAAAAACACAACATCAACGCCATCCGCACCAGCCACTATCCTTTGCCTCGGCTCTTCTACGAACTTTGCGACGAGTACGGATTCTATGTCTATGACGAGGCCAATATCGAGTCCCACGGGATGGGTTATAATCTTGAGAAAACCCTCGGCAACAATCCTGACTGGCTGCCTCAGCACAGGGACAGAATCCTCAACATGTACTACCGGACCCGCAACTACCCGTGCGTGACGATCCTCTCTCTGGGCAACGAGGCCGGCAACGGCTGCAACTTCTACGACACCTACCGGGAACTGAAGGCTATGGAAAGGGGCGGCCAGAACAGACCGGTCTGCTACGAGAGGGCCGTCTTAGAATGGAACACGGACATGTTTGTGCCGCAATACCCTGACGCCGAGTGGTTTCACAAGATGGGAAAGAGCGGCTACCCGAAGCCGGTCGTGCCTTCGGAATATTCCCACGCGATGGGCAATTCCAACGGCTCGCTCGACCGCCAGTGGAAGTACATTTATGAATATCCGAACCTCCAGGGCGGCTTCATCTGGGACTGGATCGACCAGGGGCTCTACGAGACCGACAGCGACGGCAGAATGTACTGGACGTACGGCGGTGACTACGGGGAACACTCTCCGAGCGACGGCAATTTCAACTGCAACGGAGTCATCGCGCCCGACCGGACACCTCACCCTGCGATGGCCGAGATAAAGCACGTCTATCAGGACGTGAAAGTCTTGCCGGAGGATGCCTCCCAAGGGCTTTTCAAGGTTCAGAACAGATTCTATTTCAAGAGTTTGAATGAATATGCCATCAGATGGGCCGTGACTGCCGACGGCACCCGGATCGCTTCCGGCAACGTGGCTCTCTCCGCCGCTCCACAGTCCGAGGAGGAAGTCCGCGTGAGACTGCCGAAACTTCCGTCAGACAAGAAGTGTCTCATAACCTTCGAGACTATCACCAGTAAGGCTGCCGGGCTTCTGCCGGAGGGTCGCGTCATCGCCTACGATCAAATCAAACTATCTGATGCCAAGAGACTTGCGACACCTCGGCGGGCGAGGGGAGTAAAGGCCACCGAGACAGAGACGGCGATTGCCCTCGAATGCCGTGACGCGTCGCTTGTCTTTGACAAGGCACTGGGATGTCTGAAGGAATATTCATTCAAAGGAAAGAATATGTTCAATGAGGATTTCGGCCTCAGACCGCTGTTCTGGAGGGCGCCTACCGACAATGACTACGGCAACGGGATGCCGTCCCGCTGTCAGGCGTTCAAGGTCTCCAGCCGGGAGTTCGATGTGAAGGCGGGTCTTGAAGGGGATACGGTAGTGGCTGAATATTCATTGGCAAGCGGAAACATATTCACAGTCCGCTATACCCTGCTTGAGGGGGGCATCCTTTCCGTCGAGTCTGATTTCAAGGGTGTCAAGTCCTCAAAGCCGGTCGATGTGCCGCGCATAGGGTTCCGGATGAGGCTTCCTGCCTCCGCCGATTCGTTCTCCTATCTTGGCAGGGGGCCTGAGGAAAACTATGCCGACCGCTTCGGAGGGACGCTGATCGGGGAATATTCATCATCCGCATCCAAGGAATATGTCCGCTATGTGCGTCCGCAGGAATGTGGGCATCACATTGATTGTGAATATCTTTCCATCGGAGGTCTGGCCATCCGCTCCGACCGCTTTGAGTTTAACGCTCTCAGGTGCGCGGTCGAGGATCTCGATTCCGAAGAGGCTGTCCAGCGTGACTATCAGTGGGAGAACAAAGGGCCTTTGACCGAGAACGATCCGGCCAAGGCGAAGAATCGTCTCCGCCGCCAGACCCACATCAATGACTATGTAGAGAGAGACTTCGTGGAGGTTTGCGTGGACTATGCCCAAAGCGGAGTCGGCGGCTACGACAGTTGGGGGTCAAGGCCGGACGGTGACAGATGCCTATGGAGCGACCGTGACTATTCATTCCGCTTCGCGATTGTCCCCGCCAGGGCGATGGGCGTGCGGAAGTCGTTGGGATTTGATTTTTAGGAATATTCCCGAGATTAGTAATCCTTAAAGAATAACTTGGTGATCTTTGATTGTCTTTTCGGTCTATATGTCTTTTCTCATCAGTCATGTGCCACCGGCACACTCCTTATTCCCAAAGACATCTATCCTCGAAAATACTGCCAAATCTTTACCAACTTATTTTTTAACGCTTGCTCAGGCGATTTATTCCGTGAAGGAGCGTCAGATTTTTCGGGATTTGTGATAACTTTGTAAGAGAATGATTTGTAAACAGTAATAAGCGATGAGATTCAGAAGTTTATTGGCCGCCATGTCACTTGTTCTGGCGGTATCATGCGCCACTTCCAAGGAGGAGGGGCCGATCAAGGTAGAGACACCTGCCCGTCCCGCGGGTCAGGAGAACGCGCTCGGGCTGACCGTGCCGGCGATGGACACCGTCCGTGTCGGTTTCGTCGGTGTCGGAATGCGCGGCTCAAGCGCCGTGGAGCGTTACACCTACATTCCGGGCGTGAAGATCAACGCCCTTTGTGATGTCGAGGCCGACAGGGTTGAGGCTGCACAGAAGACATTGGAGGACAGGGGCTTGCCTAAGGCTGCCGGTTATTCCGGATCCACCGAGGCCTACAAGGAACTCTGCGAGCGTGACGACATCGACCTTGTCTACATCTGCACTGACTGGAAGCATCACGTTCCGATCTCTCTCTATGCGATGGAGCATGGCAAGAATGTCGCCGTTGAGGTTCCGGCCGCGGCTTCTCTGGAGGACATCTGGGCTTTGATCAACATGTCCGAGAAGACCCGTAAGCATTGCATGATGCTTGAGAACTGCTGCTATGATTTCTATGAGATGGCCGTCCTTACGATGGCTCAGAAGGGCTTGCTCGGAGAGATTCTCCATGGAGAGGGTTCCTATCATCACAATCTGGATCCGTTCTGGGGTTCCTATTGGAACAACTGGAGGCTTGATTTCAACAAGGAGGTCAAGGGGGATGTCTATCCTACCCACGGCCTCGGTCCGGTCTGCCAGGTGATGGACATCCATCGCGGCGACCGTTTCAAGACCCTTGTCGCGATGGAGACCAAGGCTGTGAACGGTCCTAAGCATGTGGAAGCCAGAACCGGAGAGAAATGTGAGGACTTTCAGAACGCCGATCTCACGATGACGATGATCACGACGGAGAAAGGCAAGACCATCCTCGTGGAACACGACGTGATGACGCCGCGCCCTTACAACCGCATGTACCAGATTGTGGGCAGCGAGGGCTATGCAGGGAAGTATCCGATCCAGCAGCTCTGTCTGAGGGACAATGCCTTGACCGAGGCTTCCACTGACTACCAGAACCTTGGCCGCGAGGTCACCTATTCGGGAGACAGGCTCAAGGCAATTCTTGAGGACAACCGCAATCCGATTCTTACTCCTGAGCTTGAGGCTCTTGCAAAGCAGGTCGGAGGCCACGGAGGGATGGATTTCATCATGGACTACCGTCTGGTCTACTGTCTGAGGAACGGCCTTCCGCTTGACATGGATGTCTATGACATGGCCGAATGGTGCTGTCTCACGGAGTTGGGCAGAATCTCCATCGAGAACGGCAACGCGCCTGTAGAGGTCCCGGACTTCACACGTGGTGTCTGGGATCAGATCCAAGGCTTCTCCTACGCATTCGCCGAGTAATCATATTCAAAAATCCTAAAAGCTATGGAAATTACACTGAAAGGCAAGGTCGCGGTGGTCACTGGTGGCACGCGCGGCATAGGTTACGCGGTCGTGAAGAAATTCCTTGAGGCTGGCGCTTCCGTAGCCCTGTGCGGCTCGAAGCCCGCGACCGCCAACGCGGCGCTTGGAAAACTCCTTTTCGAGTTGCCTGAGGCCAAGATTTTGGCGATCGCCCCGGATCTCACAGATTCTTCCTCTGTAGAGAATGCGTTCAATGAGGTTTTAGCAAGGTTTGGAAGGTTTGACATCCTTGTCAACAACGCCGGTATCTCGCAGGCGCTTCCTCTCAATGACTACACCGATGAGGAAATGGACAGGATTCTGGACATAAACCTCAAGGCGGTGTTTGTCTGCAGCAGGGCTGCGGCGAGGTTGATGGAGGCGGACGGCGGCGGTGTCATCCTCAACACCAGCTCCGTGGTGAGTTTTTACGGTCAGCCGTCCGGCTGTCTGTACCCGACCACCAAGTTCGCGGTCAACGGCCTGACGAAATCCCTTTCACGGGAGTTGGCTCCCCGTGGTATAAGGGTCAATGCCGTGGCTCCGGGCGTGACCCGCACCGACATGGTCGCGAACCTCCCGGAGGCCATGATAAAGCCTCTGGTGGCGCGCATTCCTATCGGCAGGGTAGGTGAGCCTGATGAGGTCGCCGACGCGTTCCTCTTCCTGGCCAGCGACATGGCCTCGTACATCACCGGTGCCGTCCTCCCGGTTGACGGCGGGGTCATAATCTGACCTTCCGGCGTGACGGGCATTATCTGAAGACTTCGTAGTCGGGCATTCCAAGGCCGGAGATGAAGTCCTTGAACTGTTTGTCGTCCTTCGGGCAGATCAGGAGAACGTCACCTGTGTCAACCACGACATAGTCCTTGAGACCTTTGATGGCGTAGAGCTTCTTCTTGTCTCCGCAGACCAGCATGCTGCCCTCGTTGCCGTCGGCCAGGTACTTGTCCGTGAACACGATGTTGCCGTCCGCGGTCTTGTTGTCCATGTTGCTGTAGAGGGATTCCCAGCTGTCGATGTCTGACCATCCGAAGTCTCCGCAGTAGAGCCAGGCGCGGTCGGTCTTCTCCATCACACCGTAGTCAATCGAGACCTTCGGGCAGTCTGTATAGACCTTCTCAAGGAAAGTCTGCTCCTTGTCGCTTCCCAGCGCATCTTCCCAGCCTGTGAACAGGGTGGTGACATCGGGTATGTACTTTTCCATCTCTTCCCTGATCACGGAAGCTTTCCATGCGAATATTCCCGAGTTCCAGTAGAACTCTCCCGTCTTGCAGAACACTTCGGCGAGAGCCTTGTCGGGTTTCTCGGTGAAGGTCTTGACCTTGAGCGGGGTGTCGTCGCCGGCGGACTCCCTGCCTCCCGTGGCCTGAATGTAGCCGTAGCTCGTGTCGGGCTCCGTCGGGTGGATTCCGAGGGTCATGAGGGCGGAGTTGTTCTCGGCATAGTCCATCATCTTGAGCATCGCGCTCTTGAAACGCGCCTCATCCTTTATTATATGATCTGCCGGGGTGGCGATCACCGTCGCGTTCGGGTCTCGTTTCAGGATGCAGTAGGTGGCGTAGGCGATGCATGGAGCCGTGTTGCGGGCATAGGGTTCCAGAAGCAGGTTCTCTTCGGGAAGCTCGGGGATCTGGGCCCGGACCAGGTAGGAGAATCTGGTCAGGGTGACCACGAGGATGTTCTTTGAGGGTACGATCCTTGAGAAACGTTCATAGGTGCTTCTGATAAAGGAATCTCCTGTTCCGGCTATGTCCAGAAACTGTTTAGGTCTGGACTCTCTGCTCACCGGCCAGAAATGGTTGGCAGTGCCGCCGGCCATGATGATGCAGTATCGGTTATTGTAACTCATATCTTGGTGCTTAGCAATATGTTCTTCAATCATACGGTCAAAGGTACATCGGATAATAGGCGTTCGGGAACCATTCCACAATCTCCCCGCCTCCGTCGAAAGTCACCGCCACCACATCGAAACTGACCTCAAGGTCTGCTGAAAGCCTCTTGTCCTTCGACGTGTGCAGGTACCTCAGCGCCGCATCCGCCACCTTTTTCTGCTTGGCTGCCGTCACATTCTCCTCCGGAGAGACCATAACAGGCGCAACCCGGCTCTTGACTTCCACAAAATGCACACCATTCCGATCTAAACTGATGATGTCGATCTCAAGATGACCGGACCTGAAATTCCTTTGCACGATAATATGCCCTTTGCCGGTCAGAAACTCACAGGCCACATCCTCACCCCTACGCCCCAGCTCCATCCGTGGAGTCATCTGTTTTTCAGTGTTTTTCATAGTCTTGATTCAAATGCTTATCCCAACGTCACAATCGTCACACCCGACCCGCCGAACTGAACCTGCTCATCGTGGACGGAAGTGACCCCGGGAATTGTCCTTAGATATTTCTGTAACTCATCGCGCAGCGCCCCTGTGCCTTTGCCGTGGATGATGCGTACGGAGCCGATGTTCAGCATGATGGCGTCATCGATGTAGTGGACAACGATGTCCAGAGCGTCAGAAACCCGCTCTCCACGCACGTCCAGTTCAGGAGAGAACGCCAGTCTGCGCTCACGCAGGCCTGAATCATCCTGGGCGGCCCGAGGCTTGATGTTCTCCCGCACCGCTGCTTTATATTCATTGGAAGAGATCCGCTCGACCCTGTCGAGAGGCATCTTGCTGGTGATGTTGCCGATGGCGACGGTCACTGCTTTGTTGGAAACACGGATGACCTCACCGGCCATGCCATTGTCCTTGATCCGCACTTTCTCGCCGACCTTCAGCGCTCCGCCTCTGAACTGCTCCGTGGCCTGCTCCTGTCCATCGTCCTGAGGCTTCCCTTTGCGGGCGTTGCGGCGCATCTTCCTGTCTTCCAGTTGCTTGAGCTTCTTCTCTATGTAGTCATCGTGGTTCTTCCGATCGTTCTCCTTCTTGGTCTGGAGAGAGGATACGAAATCCTGAAGAGCTTTTCTGGCATCGGAGGTCTTTTCCTTGTCCGCCTGTGACTCCTTGATCGTGCGGATCGTGTTCTCCACCGTCTTGTTGGCTCCCTGAACGATCTCCTGAGCCTCTTTCTTGGCCTGGTCCAGAATCTCTTTCTTGGTCTGCTTCAGCCCTTCAAGCTCTTTCTGGTAGCGCTCGGTGATGTTCTCAAGAGTCTTGTCTGTGTTCTTGATCCTTTGGAGCTTCTCGTCCAGGGCACGGCGGTTGCGCACGATCTTGCGCAGGTTCCTCTCCATTCCTACGAACTCCTCTCCGGCTCTTGCCTCGGCATCCTTCACAATGCTTTCCGGGAGGCCCATCTTGCGGGCCAGCTCGAAGGCGAACGAGTTCCCAGGCATTCCGATGTCCAGTTTGAACAGAGGCTGGATCTTGGCCGCGTCGAACTGCATCGCCCCGTTGATGACCCCGGTGTCTGAACCAGAGGCGTAGAGCTTGAGGTTCGTGTAGTGGGTCGTGATGACTCCATATACACCTCTCTTGTCCATCTCGCTGAGGATTGCCTCGGCGATGGCTCCTCCGGCGGCAGGCTCGGTTCCGGAACCGAACTCGTCTATTAATATCAAGGTCTTGTCATCGGCCTTGGCCAGCATCGTCTTCATGTCGTCCAGGAACGAGCTGTAGGTGCTGAGGTCGTTCTCGATGTTCTGGTCGTCACCGATGCTGACCATGATCCTGTCGAACACAGGAAGTTCCGAAGTCTCGGAAGTCGGGATCAGCATTCCCCATTGGAACATGTACTGCAAAAGCCCCGTGGTCTTGAGGCACACCGACTTGCCGCCGGCGTTAGGACCTGAGATCAAAAGAATATGCTTGGCCGGGGTCAGACGGATAGAGACCGGCACAATCTCCTTTTTCTCTTTTCTCAATGCCCTCTCCAGAAGCGGATGACGCGCCTTACGTAGGTTCATCTCCCCGTTGTCGGAGATGATCGGGGCACCGGCCTTGAAATCGAGGGCGACCTGTGCCTTGGCCACCAGAAAATCTATCTCGCCGATATATTCAGCTGAATTGATAAGATCTGGTACGTATGGTCTTACGAATTCGCTGAACGCCGCCATGATGCGCTGTATCTCCTGTGCCTCGTCAGCGTGGAGGGTCACGATCTCGTTTTCCAGTTCGATGATCTCGGCCGGCTCGACAAAGGCTGTCTTGCCTGTGGCCGAGGTGTCATAGACGAATCCCTGGATCTTTTTCTTGCTGGAGCTGTTGACCGGAATCAGCAGCTTGCCGTCACGCACGGAAAGCCCAGCGTCCTCGTCCACAAGCCCGTCGGCCTGTGCCTGCTTGAGGATGGCGTTCGCCCTTTTGGAGATCGCCCCCTCCTTTGTCTTTATCGCGCGCCTGATTTCCAGCAGCTTGTCCGATGCCGTGTCCTTGACATCCCCGAACTTGTCCAGGATCTGGTCGATCCTTCTCTGTACTTCAGGGAAACTCAGCACCGGGGCGCTCATCCGTTTGAGATTGGGATATACCCCGTCCTTTATCGACATAAAGAAGTTGGTCAGCTTGCGCACGGTCTCGACCATGGTGCGCAACTTGCCCAGCGAAAGGATGTCGATTGTGTAGCCGGTCTTTTCCAGCGGCTTGAGGAAGTCGAGGCAGTCAATGTACCCGTTGGTCGGGAAGTTTTCCTCGAACATCACTATAAGCCTCATCTCGTCGGTCAGCGCCAGCCTTTCCCTAATGACCTTCGGGTCGTTGCTGAACCTCTCCTCCGTCACCCTCGTGACTGCATATTCAGTGGAACATCTGTCGGCCACAAAGGTTCTGACCCTGTCAAATCCCAACTTGCCCTCCAATCTGGTGTCAATCTCTGTTTCGTATTCGTGCTCCCGCATATTCGTAAATCATTGTTTTCCCTCTGTGGCGCGCTTTTCCTCCGTGGTTCCCTCGCCAGCGCCGAGAAGGAGTTTAAGTTCATTGATGTTGTTGATGCTCTTGATGTTGCCTCCGCGGACAAAGGATATTCCTCCGGTTTCCTCCGAGACAACCACCACGTCAGCATCGGTCTCCTCCGAGATTCCGATCGCCGCCTTGTGCCTCATTCCGTAGTGCGCCGGAATGTCGGAACGTCCCGTGATCGGCAGTGTGCACCGCGCTGCGACTATCCTGTCGGCGCTGATGATCATCGCCCCGTCATGCAGAGGGGAATTCTTGAAGAATATGTTCATTATCAATCTCCTGGTGACCTTCGCGTCCACGATGTCCCCGGTCTCGACGATGAAGTCGAGAGAATCCTTGCGTGGGAACACGATCAGCGCCCCGGTCTTGTCGGCGGACATGGCTCTGCACGCCTCGGCGATCTCGTTGACCGTGCCTCCTGCCATCTTCTGGTCCTGGATGCCCATAAGTTTGTTGAAGAAGTCGCGGCTTTTTCCGGCCATCCCATAGCGCGAGCCGAGCTTCATCAGAAAGTGCCGCACCTCGGGCTGGAATATGACGATGAGCGCGATCACGCCCACGTCGATGAAAGTTCCCAGCAGGGCGTTCATCAACTTCATGTTGAACGCCGCCACGACCACCCGCAGCACGAAAAGCAGGATGACGGCGATGAATATATTCATTGCCGCCGACCCTCTTATCCACCTGAATGCCAGGTAGATGAATATTGCGACCATTAGTATGTCCAGGATGTCCGCAAACGAGATGTTGAGGAATCCGAAGATATTCAAAAGCATCATTGTTCTTTTTCGTGGTACAAAGATAACTAATCCTTGATTTATTCCCCAAGGCCTGATGACGATTTCTCTGATTATTAGGAAGTAGGCCTGTGGAAAACTTTGTTAATTGAAAAAAAATCACTACCTTTGCAGTCCGCAAAATAGTGCGGATTACGTAAAATATTTATTTACAATTAATTAATCAAACCAATGCCTGGATTAATTGGAAAGAAAATCGGAATGACTTCCGTTTTCGGTGCTGATGGAAAAAATATTCCATGCACCGTCATCGAGGCTGGTCCGTGTGTTGTCACGCAACTGCGTACAGTAGAAAAAGATGGCTATGCCGCTGTACAGCTTGCCTATGACGAAATCAAGGAGATACACGCCAGCGCGCCTCTTATGGGCCATTTCAAAAAGGCAGGGACCACCCCTAAACGCAAGCTTGTCGAGTTTCCGGCAGACTTCCAGGGTGAGCTCAAGCTTGGAGACACCGTCACCGTCACCGATGTCGTCACAGATGATGTCAAGTACGTTGATGTTGTCGGTACTTCCAAAGGCCGTGGCTTCCAGGGTGTTGTTCACCGTTATCATTTCGCCGGTGTAGGCGGAGCGACACACGGTCAGCACAACAGACTGCGTAAGCCGGGTTCTCTCGGTGCGTCATCTTGGCCTTCACGCGTGTTCCCTGGAATGCGTATGGGCGGCCACATGGGCAACGAAAGGGTCAAGGTCTTCAACCTCGAGATTGTTAAGGTTATCCCTGAAAACAATCTTCTCGTCATTAAAGGTTCCGTTCCTGGAGCCAAGGGTTCTTATCTTGCATTAGAGTTTTAGTTATGGAATTACCAGTATTGAAAATTGACGGATCAGAATCCGGAAAGAAGGTTGTTCTTGACGAGAAGGTGTTCGGTGTGGAGCCGAACGACCATGCAATCTATCTTGATGTCGTTCAGTACCTCGCCAACCAGCGTCAGGGTACCTCCAAGACAAAGGATCGCAGCGAAAACGCTCATTCCACCAAGAAGCTCGGTCGCCAGAAGGGCGGCGGCGGCGCGCGTCACGGTAGCTTGAAGTCCAACATCTTCGTTGGCGGTGGCCGCGTGTTCGGTCCTAAGCCTCGTCTTTACAGATTCAAGCTTAACAAGAAGCTGAAGTCTCTCGCACGTTGCTCAGCCCTCACCTACAAGGCACAGGAGAACGCTATTGTCCTCGTTGAGCCGTTCGCGATGGAAGCCCCTAAGACAAAGGAACTCATGCGCATCCTTGACGCTCTCAAGGCTGGCCAGAGAAAGGTTCTCGTAGTGCTTCCGGAGAATTCAAACAACATTTTCCTTTCATCACGTAACCTCCCTGAGGTAAAGGTCATCACTGTTGACGAACTCAACACCTACACCGTTATGAACGCCAACTCAATGGTTCTTGTGGACGGTGTTCAGGATGTCCTCGCAGCCAGGGTCAACCGTTAAAAGCGCAAAGAGATGGGAATTTTAATCAAGCCAATAGTAACCGAGAAGCTCACGGCTGAGACTGAGAAGTACAACCGTTACGGCTTCATCGTTGACAGGGAAGCCAACAAGCTTCAGATAAAGGCCGCTGTAGAGCAGTTCTACAACGTGACTGTGAAGGACGTCAACACCGTGAACTATCACGGAAAGAGAAAGTCCCGCTACAGCAAGGCAGGTATGCTCCGCGGCCGCGCCAATCACTTCAAGAAGGCATACGTTACCCTTGCAGGTGATGACAAGATCGATTTCTACAGTAACATTTAAGGAGGGACAAGGCAATGGCAATCAGAAAATTCAAGCCGACTACTCCTGGTACCAGGAACAAGGCTATCAGCGCATTCGATGAAATCACTGCCAAGAAGCCGTACAAGGCTTTGTTGGAACCTCTTAAGAGCACAGGCGGTAGAAACAACACCGGTCAGATGACCGTTCGTTACCGTGGCGGCGGACACAAGAGAATGTATCGTATCATCGACTTCCTCCGCACCAAGGACAACGTCAAGGCTACTGTGAAGACCATCGAGTATGATCCGAACCGTAGCGCCCGCATCGCCCTCGTAGAGTACGAGGATGGCGTTAAGAAGTACATCATCGCTCCTGCCGGAATCAAGGTAGGACAGATCATAGAGTCCGGATCAGGAGTCGCTCCTGAGCTCGGCAACTGTCTCCCGCTCGCGGAGATCCCTGTAGGTACGCTCGTGCACAACATCGAGCTTCGTCCTGGCCAGGGCGCCGCGATGGCACGTTCCGCCGGTACATTCGCGCAGCTTGCCGCCCGTGAGGGCAACTACGCCATCCTTCGTCTGCCTTCGGGTGAGACCAGAATGGTGCTCGTGACCTGCCGCGCCACCGTTGGAACAGTTTCTAACGCAGATCATAATCTTGAGTCTTACGGAAAGGCCGGACGTACCCGCTGGTTCGGTCGCAGGCCTCACAACCGTGGTGTTGTTATGAACCCTGTTGATCACCCTATGGGTGGTGGTGAAGGTCGTGCCTCCGGAGGTCACCCGCGTTCACGCAAGGGACTTCCTGCAAAGGGTTACAAGACACGTAATCCTAAGGCTACTTCCAACAAGTTCATCATCGAGAGAAGAAAGAAGAAGTAATTAAACGGAATTAAACTTTAAGATTATGAGTCGTTCATTAAGAAAAGGTCCATACATCCAGGAAGCCCTGGAAAAGAGAATTCTTGCTATGAATGATGGTAGCAAGAAGAAGGAGGTCGTGAAGACCTGGTCCCGCGCCAGCATGATCTCCCCTGACTTCGTAGGCCACACTGTCGCAGTTCATAATGGAAACAAGTTCATTCCTGTTTACATCACTGAGAACATGGTGGGCCACAAGCTCGGCGAATTCGCGCCGACCAGAACTTTCAAAGGCCATTCGGGCAACAATAAGTAGTAATTAAGGAGAATTCATTATGGGAGCTCGTAAAAGATTAATGGCTGAAAAGTTCAAGGAAGCCAAAAAGAATACAGCAGTAGCTAAGTTGAATGATGTTCCTACATCCCCTCGCAAGATGCGTCTTGTCGCTGACACTGTGAGAGGTGTGGAGGTGAACCGTGCGATTGACCTTCTTCATTTCTCGAAGAGGCAGCCGTCCATCCGTCTTGAGAAGCTTCTCCGCAGCGCCATCGCCAACTGGGAAGCCAAAAACCCGGAGCAGAGCAAAGAGCTGGACAACGGTAACGTTTATGTCAAGACGATCATGGTAAACGAAGGCCGCACGCTCAAGAGAATCCGTCCTTGCCCTCAGGGCCGCGCCGGAAGGATCCGCAAGCGTTCGAACCACGTCACCATCATTCTCGACGTCAAGAAACCAACAACAGTAGAGGAGAACAAGTAATATGGGACAGAAGACAAATCCTATTTCTAACAGAATCGGTATCACCCGTGGTTGGGACTCTAACTGGTGTGGTGGTAACTATGCTGAGAAGATCGCTGAGGATTATGAGATCCGCAAGTATCTGACCAACCGTCTTGCCAAGGCCAGCCTCTCCAAGATTGTCATCGAAAGAACCCTCAAGTTCATCACCGTGACCATTCACGCCGCAAGGCCTGGATTCATCATCGGTAAGGGCGGGGCCGAGGTTGACAAACTCAAGGAAGAGCTTAAGAAGGTCACCAAGAAGGACGTTCAGATCAACATCTTCGAGGTCAAGAGGCCTGAGGTTGACGCCCACATCGTAGCTGACAGCATCGCCCGTCAGATCGAGGGACGTGTTTCCTACAGAAGGGCCATCAAGATGGCTATCGCATCAACCATGAGGGTTGGCGCAGAGGGCATCAAAATCCAGATCAGCGGTCGTGTAGGCGGCGCTGAAATGGCCAGAAGCGAAATGTTCAAGGAAGGCCGTACACCTCTGCACACATTCCGTGCTGACATCGACTACGCTCTTGCGGTTGCAAGCACAAAGGTCGGCGCCCTCGGAATCAAGGTGTGGATCTGCAACGGCGAGCGTTACGGCAAGCAGGATCTCACTCCTAACACCGCTGCCGCAGCCAATGCGCAGGGCGGATCACGTCCTTCACGCGGAGACCGTGGCGAGCGCAGAGGTGGAGACCGTGGAGACCGTCGCGGCAGCCGTGGTGGCCGTGGCCGCCGCGGCAACGACCGTCAGGCTGAGTAGGAATATTCAGAAACCAGAATAGATTGAGTGGTGAGGAAGCGATTCCCCGCCACTCTTTTTGTTACAATTTGGTTCAATTTGATGGTGTCCCTTGGCTCTGAATACATAAATTCGCTATATTTGTATAATCTTAGAATTGTAATGACGGAAACAGAGATGGTGCAGCGGATACGCAAAGGGGACAGGAAGGCGTTTGACTTTCTTTGTCGAGAGTACTATGCGGCATTCATCTCATACGCCAAAATGATACTTCCGTATGACGGTGCTGAGGATGTGGTTCAGGATGTTCTGCTGAATGTTTGGGGCAACCGAGCGCGGCTTTTAGAGGAACGTTCGCTCCAGGGGTATATCCTAAGGTCCATTTACAACCGTGCCTTGAACAAACTTTCCAAAGACAAATCAGCGTCTGACTACCAACAGTGGTACAGAATGTCCATAGTCTCTTTGACCAGTTTCTATTGCGATCCTGAGAACAATGACTCGATACGCCATCTGTACACAAAGGATCTTAGGGATAAAATAAATGACGCTGTGATGTCGTTGCCGCCTAAATGCCGTGAGGTCTTCAGGTTGAGTTACATCGAACATAAGTCCACAAAAGAGATCGCTGCTGAGCTGGGAGTCTCCACCAGCACAGTCTCCAACCATATTCATAATGCGTTGGTGATTTTAAGGGAAGCATTGGGCACAGGTCTGCTTTTTCTTTTTTTGCATAATTTCAGATAAAAATTATAAATCCTTTTAGATAGTTTCGGGAAGTCATCTGTATTATATATGTACAGATAATTATTCCTGACGATGAAAGAGGTACCATACGAACTTTTCAAAAAATATTTCAATGGCGAGACTGACGCTTCCGAGAACCGCAAGCTGATAGAGTGGTTGTTGGAGGATAAAGAAAACGAGAAAGTCTTCGCTGACGCATTGTCTGTCATCAGTGCCGCTGATGTTGTTCGTGACGAGCGTTTTGAGGCAAGGCGTGAGGCTTTCCTTGAACGCTTGTCACGAAATATTGACAAGCAGGACGCTGCCGCTTCCAGAAAGAGGCGCAGGAGCATAAGCTTCGCGTTGGTTGGAGGCCTGGCCGCAGTCGTGGCCGCTGTGGCTGTGTTCCTTTTCACACCAGGAAAAGGGTACTTATACCGTACTCCGATGACATACACGTCGTACTCCAACACAAGCAGCGATTCTGACATTATTTGTCTGCCTGACGGCTCCACGGTTTGGATTATGGGAGGGTCTTCTCTGCGCTTTGGCTCCGATGTCTCGAAAGATGGCGGTGAAAGAGAGGTCTGTCTTGACGGGGAGGCGTTTTTTGATGTGGCGAAAGACTCACTCCATCCTTTTGTGGTGAAGACTCCAAACCTGTCAGTGGTCGCTGTCGGAACTCGTTTCAATGTGCGTGTGAAAGAATGTGGGGACACGGAGGTGATGTTGGAGGAAGGAAGTGTGAGACTGTGCAATCCACAAGGAGTGAACCTTATGCGACTTCTCCCTGATCAGACAGCCGTTTTGGACGGAAAGACGGGAGACATATTCATTGAGCAGCATTATGTCCAGTCGGAGATTCGCCTGAAGTACAATGTCATTGCCCTAACGGACGCGACACTGAAAGAGATTGCGGAAAGCATAGAAAAGTCTTATGGTGTCAGAATAAAGATAATAGGGACGCCGGAGGAAGACAGACGTTACAATTTCAGTTGCCTTAAAAGCCGAGGGGTTGAGGAGGCCGTGGCCATTTTGTCTCATTTGACCGGAACGGAATGTGAGATCTGCGGAAAATAGAATATTCACATATTATATTAAAACCAAGTTTAACCAATCAAAGAATCACTTATGGGATTAAAGTTTTTCAGAAGGGCATTCTTGTGCATCATGCTTTTGTCGGGACTGCTTTCTCAGTTCTCAGCATCAGCGGCACCGAGCGCTCAGAAAACGTATGATGTCAGCATTTCCGAACGGAATGCGACGGTAAAGGGAGTCGCGGATGCTTTGACTAGGCAGACGGGCATCCTGTTCTCTTATGATGCGGACATGACTGGAATGTCTCTTGGAGATGTTCTTGTCAATCGTAAGAACGCGAGCTTGAACGCTATACTGGACGAAATATTCGTCAATAACGGTGTGACGTATTCAGTTGTTGGTGAGACGGTTGTGCTTAGCCTTTCGAAATCGGGACAGAGTGGGAAGCGTACACTTTCCGGGCAGGTCAACGATGCTTCCGGTCTGCCGGTTCCCGGGGCTGCCGTGACTATAGCCGGCCAATCTGGAGGTACAGTTACGGATGGTTCGGGGAAATTCTCCTTGTCCGCTCCGGTAGGAGATCTGACTGTGACCGTGCAATGTCTTGGCTATGTTGACAAGAGCCAGGCTGTATCCGCCACTTCCGGACATATTGACATAATATTGGACGAGAACACCCTGTCGATAGAAGAGACTGTTGTCGTAGGCTACGGTGTTCAGAAAAAGGTGAACCTGACGGGTGCAATCTCGACTGTCTCTTCGGACAATTTGGAGAACAGGACATCGCCGACACTGACACACATGCTTCAAGGTTCTGTGCCCGGCCTTAATGTGACGACGAGTTCCGGTCGTCCGGGCAACTCGGCCAGCATTAATATTCGTGGAATCAACTCCATCAACGGCGGCAATCCTTTGGTCCTGATCGATGGGGCTGAGGGTGATTTGTCAAGGGTCAATCCGGCTGATGTCGAGTCTGTTTCTGTGATCAAGGATGCTTCTGCAGCGGCGATCTATGGTGCCAGGGCTTCGTTCGGTGTGATTCTCGTGACAACGAAGAATGGATCTGTGGCTGACGGAACGGCAACGGTGAGGGTGAATAGCCGAATCGGTTGGGAGGAACCCACCACGTCCACCAATTATGAGACAAGGGGGTATTACTCTGTCTATCTGAATGACTTGTTCTACAGTGCCCACAATGGAACGAACTACTCTTTCTACACTCAGACGGATATGCAGGAGCTTTGGGCACGTGTGAATGACAAGACTGAGAATCCCGCCCGCCCATGGGTTATGATTGACCAGCGCGATGGAAAGGACACCTATGTTTATTATGCCAACACTGACTGGTACCATGAACTCTTCCGTGACCGTCGTCCTAACCAGCAGCACAGCGTGTCGCTCAGTGGCGGCAACAGTCATGTGAAATACTTCCTGTCTGGTTCTTATAACAGGGAGGAAGGTATTTTCCGCCGTAACACAGACAAACTAGACAAGTACAGTTTCCGTTCAAAGATTTCATTTGACATCAACAAATGGCTCAATCTCAGCAACAACACCAGCTATTACAAGTCACGTTACCGCTATCCTGGTCCGAGTGATGTCAACACGGCTTTCTCTTTGATGACTGTGCACGCCCTTGCCAGTTATCCTGCGCACAATCCTGACGGAACCAGTATCGGCTTTACGTCATTTGCCAACAACAACTATGTGATGGATGGATTGTTGACCATACTTGACAATCCAAACTACAAGAACGAAGACAACAATGACAATCTCTCCACAATAACGGAATTGACCATAAAGCCTTCTAAGTCTTTGGAAATAAGGGCTAACTTCACTTATGCCTTTAATCAGTACAGGTATATGAACCGTGCGACGAACACTGAGTACTCACGCTATCCCGGCGAGACTGTCCTGGTCACGAACTCCCGCTCGATCGATAACCTGAAGGAGAAATCCGAGACTCAGCACTACTATGCGACCAACATCTACGCCACCTGGACAAAGAGTTTTGCCGAAGCGCATAATTTCAAGGTGATGGCTGGCTTCAACTGGGAGACAAAGCATTACAAGGATGTTTCCGCAAGAGGATACTACCTTATGAGCGAGGCCCTCAATGACTTGAATCTGGTCGGCTCCGACGCAGACGGCAACACGAGGATGGAAACAGCCGGAGGTCAGAATGAATATGCTCTTGAAGGCTTCTTCGGCCGTCTGAATTATGATTACAAAGGACGTTACCTCTTCGAGGCAAGCGGACGATATGACGGGACATCCCGTTTCGCATCAAACCATCGTTGGGGATTTTTCCCTTCAATGTCATTAGGTTGGAGAATATCCGAGGAAAAGTTCTTCGCACCTGCAAAGAAAACGATGAACAACCTCAAATTGAGATATTCTTACGGAAGTCTTGGTAACCAGTTGGTAGGGTACTACGACTATATTCGTAAGATCTCTATCGGCACCGGTTCATACACCTTCGGAACCGGCACGAAGCCGACAGTGGCTACGATAGGAGCGCCGGTAGCTTCCGACCTGACTTGGGAAAAGACCCTTCAGCACGACCTCGGACTTGACGCCTCATTCCTTGAGGACCGTCTTGTCTTCACGGCGGACGCTTATATTCGTGACACGAAAGATATGCTTACGGCGGGAATCGCCTTGCCGGCTGTTTACGGGGCCTCGTCCCCTAAGATGAACGCCGCAGATCTTCGGACAAAAGGTTACGAGCTTCAACTTGTCTGGAGAGACAGTTTCAATCTGTTCGGCAAGCCGTTCCATTATTCAGCCACAGCCAGCTTCAGTGATTACTTCACGGAAATCACCAAGTTTGACAATCGCGAGCGCTCTTTCGCCAAATCCTACTATGTAGGTATGCGTATAGGTGAAATCTGGGGTTACCACACTGATGGATTGTTCGCGTCTGACGCAGAAGCCGCTGCCTATGAGGTTGACCAGACATTTGTCAACCAGGCCATCATCTCGGCTGCCGGTGACGAGCGTGGACTCCATGGAGGAGATGTGAAGTTTCTGGATCTGAACGGTGACGGCGTTGTGAACCAGGGCAAGAACACGGTTGATGATCCGGGCGACCGCACGATTATCGGCAACAACCAACCTCGCTACAACTATGGCTTGAACCTTAGCTTCCAATACTTTGGATTCGACTTTGGAATCTTCTTCCAGGGAATCGGCAAGATGGATTGGGCTCCGGCCACCAACAATGTCTTGTTCTATGGTCCGTACGCACGTCCTTACGCCACGCTCATTCCTCGTGACTTCCATAAGATGATATGGAGTGAGGACAACCCTGATGCCTATCTGCCTCGTCCGAGAGGTTATGTCGGTCTTGGTTCCAACCGTGAGCTGACTGTGCCTAGCGACCGTTATCTTCAGGACATCAGCTACTGCCGTCTGAAGAATGTGACTTTCGGCTACACTGTTCCGAAGTCTCTTACAGACAAGATCGGCATGGGTCCAGTGCGTTTTTACTTTTCCGGGGAAAACCTCCATTACTGGTCCCCGTTCAAGAAGCATTCGAAATACATCGATCCGGAAATGGCGAAGACCAATTCCACGAACCGTATCTACCCTTGGCAGAGGTCATTCATGTTTGGTATCGATCTAACTTTCTAATCTTTGGAGGAATACGAAATGAAAAAAAGTATATTGTTGATGGCGGTCGCCTCTCTTTTCGCGGTGTCCTGCGACTTGGACAAACTGCCTTTGGCCAACCTGTCACCGGACAGTTTCTTCTCAACAAGGAACGAGCTTGATGCGTTTGCCAATAATTTCTACACAAACTTCCCTGGCTCGTCTGTTTTTGAGGAGGAGTCTGACTTGATCATAAAGAACAGCCGTTCCGACTGGATGCGTGACGGACGTTCCGTTCCGGGATCCGGCGGAGGATGGACTTGGACAGCATTGAGGGATTTCAACACCCTCATCGAAATGTCCTCAAACTGTACGGACGAGAATGTCCGTGATGAATATATCGGAGTGGCGCGCTTTTTCAGGGCTTGGTTCTACTTCGAGAAGGTCAAGCGTTTTGGAGATGTCCCATGGTACGACCGCCAGCTGGGTTCGTCAGACAAAGATCTTTACAAACCGCGTGACTCACGTGAGTTGGTGATGTCCCATGTGGTTGAGGATCTGGACTTTGCTATTGCGCATCTTCCAGTCAAACACTCTGTGTACAAGGTGACGAAATGGACGGCTCTCGCTTTGAAGAGCAGGGCTTGCCTGTTCGAGGGAACTTTCAGGAAATATCACGGATTCAAACTGGACGGTCACACCGCGGAATGGTATCTGGAGCAAGCCGCTGCGGCAGGAGAGGAGTTCATTTCCACTAGTGGCTACTCTGTCTATGCCGGAGGTGGTGTCGAGAATAGTTACCGTGATCTGTTCGCAAGCGAGGACGCTATCGGAACAGAGATAATCCTGGCTCGTGACTATGACAAGAACTTGTCTATAAAGCATAATGGAACATATTACACCTGGGTAATTACGGTAATCCTGGAATGACCCGTAAGATGTTTTGTTCCTATTTGATGAAGGATGGATCGAGGTTCACGGACAAGGATGGTTGGAAGATAATGTCTTTCGTGGATGAGGTCAAGAACCGCGACCCAAGACTCTCACAGTCCATCAGGACCCCTGGCTACAAGAGAATCGGTTCGGATAAGGTCGAGGCTCCAGATTTCGGCCACACGGAGACTGGCTATATGATCACCAAGTATATGCAGGGCGCGGATCTGGGAGTGGATCTCTACGGAGCTTCCTACAACGATCTTCCTCTTTTCAGAAGCGCAGAGGTGTACCTTAACTTCGCCGAGGCGAAGGCGGAACTTGGAACCTTGACGCAGGCTGATCTGGATAAATCAATCAAACTCCTGCGCGACCGTGTCGGAATGCCGAACATTGATCTGGCCGTAGCCAACGCCTCTCCGGATCCGTATCTTATGGCGGAAGATACAGGTTATCCTAATGTTACCGGTGCGAATGCCGGTGTGATTCTGGAGATCCGTCGTGAAAGGACGGTCGAGCTCTTTGACGAGAATTTCCGTTTCTATGATCTGATCCGTTGGAAGAATGGCCAAGCCATTACCCATAAGTTCCTTGGAATGTATTTCCCGGCTCCTGGAGCGTATGACCTTGACGGGAACGGAACCCTTGATGTCTGCTTCTACACAGATTCAGCTCCGTCTGGACTTCCGGCTAACGTAGTGAAATTCAAGATTGGAGAAAGAATCTTCTTTACCGAAGGAGACCACGGTTATGTGGATGTCACCCCAAACCTTCCAGGTGTCTGGAACGAGAATCGTGACTACTTCTACCCGATTCCGACGGATGAGCTCACCCTCAATCCGAATCTTGTGCAGAATCCAGGTTGGGCAAAGTAAATCAGTAAGTTATGAATAAGTATATCAATGGGATCATTCTGGCCTTGTCGCTTGTCATAGCCTCTTCCTGCGGAGGAGACAACGGGACTCCTGATGATCCGTCCAAGGACCCTTGGGGTTGGAACAAGGGAGATGACGATAAGAAAGACGAGGAATCCGATGGCGAGACTTACTACCCTAAGGCTTCCGGAAGTTTCAGGATAATGTCTTACAACATAGGAAGTTTCGGAAAGTACATCACGTCAGTGACCGACAATGTCAAGATGGTTGCGGCAATGATAAAGGAAGTTGACGCCGACGCGGTGACACTCAATGAGCTTGATAGTGTCAACACCAGACATAATGTCAATGAGGCGGCTCTTCTTGCCGAGACACTCGGCGGATGGCGGTGGCATTTCGGCAGGGCTATGGCATTCCGCAATGGTGCTTACGGGAACGGGTGCGTCGTTCCTAAGGAAATGAAGATTGTGGAGAAGTACACGGTCGCTCTTCCAAAGGACTCCGGGGCGGAGCAAAGAAGCATCGCAGTCATCGAGACTGATGAATATGTCATCGGCGCGGCCCATCTGGACCACACTTCGACTGCCGCCCAGTTGGCGCAGGTGGCCGTGGTGAACGCTTGGGCTCAGGGACGCTACGCTAAATCCTCAAAGCCTGTCTTCTTCTGTGGAGATATGAACGCCACGCCTGATTCCGAGACCATCTCTACGCTCAAGGAAACCTGGGATATGCTCTCTTCGTCAGAGAATACCTTCCCTTCCAGAGTGGCGAATTCTTGCATTGACTACATATTCCATTACAAGAATTCCGCTCCCGTCAAGCTGGTTGGCGCGCACACGATGACCAGATTCTACAAGGGCGATGTGACGATGGCTTCGGACCACCTGCCGATTTATGTTGATGTGCAGTTCTAAAAGATAATATTCAATGAAAACAAAGAAAATAATAATTGTGGCTCTGCTGGCCTCTCTGTTCGCAGTCTCTTGCAGCGAGGAATATGACTACGAGAAAAAGGAACGGATTTCCACTCCTGCGGAACTTTCGCTCAATGTCCTGAATCTCGAAGACACCGTGGCCTTGATGTCGCCGAAGACTAAATCCTACACCATTAATGTAACCGCGTCTGCCATAGCCGATGAGATGCTGTCCCTCACAGTGGCGGTTGATCCTTCCCGTGTCGCCGCCTTCAACAAGGCTCACGGAACATCCCTTGACGCAGTTCCAGGAGATGCTTTCGAACTCTCATCAAGCACGCTTATGCTCCCTCGCTACAACAAGGTCTCTACCACGATGCAGCTGACCTTGAAGAGCTCTGCCATGCCAGAGGACGGAACTTTGAGGGTGTTGGCGCTCTCCATTACTAAGATAGAGGGAAAGGACAACATAAATATGTCGGCTTCTGACAGTACTGTGTTCATCCTTTTCCGCCGCAAGGCTCTTCCGGCCTCTGGCTTTGAGCTTGGCTCCGGAACGGAGACAGATCCGTATATCATCCGCAACCAATTGGAACTGATAAGTATGGTCAAAGGAATGAAGAGCGGAAAGACTTATTTCAAGATGGACGCCGACGTGGATATGTCTGACTATGAGGATTGGATTCCTCTGAACGCCGTGGCACCTTATGACATGGCTGTGGACTTCGACGGCTGCGGCCACACGATCTCCGGGTTCAATTGCTCCGCTTCGACCTATCCGAGTATGTTCGGAGTGCTGACGGGATCATTCCGCAACGTGACTTTTGACAGACCTGTCATCACTGTCGGAAGTTCAAGCGCTGGCCTTCTTGGAGCACAGTGCGGCACATCTGAAACGCCAACTGAGGTCAAGAACGTTACGGTCAATAATCTGACCATCAACATGAATGGCACAACAGCTGGAGTCGGTGGCCTGGCCGGTCGCGCGATAGCTACCTCGTTCTCCGACATAACACTTTCGGCGGACATTGTGGATGCGGACAATGATGGAAAGGCTCCTGGCTCTGTAGGTGGAATAGTCGGTGTCGCTTCGGATGCTCCTTCCTTGTTCACAAATGTCCATACTTCTGGTTCCGTGACCGGAGGCGAGCGCACGTCAGGTCTTGTCGGAAGCATTGCCAAAGGAAATGACAATGTCACTATCGACAAGTCATCGTCATCCATGAAGATAAACTCTTTCGGAAATGATGCCGGAGGCCTGATTGGCTATGCCGAGGGTGAGCATCTTACGGTGAATGACAGCCATTCATCCGGTGAAGTCACCAACACTGGGAACTATGCCGGAGGTCTGATAGGATCTCTTGCCGGATTCTCGATTGTAAGCCGATGCTACGCCGCCGGAAATGTGCACGCCAAAGGAGGAAACCATATCGGTGGTCTGATCGGCAACGCAACCAGAATGGATGGCGGCACGACAATCGAAGACTGCTATGCCGCAGGCAATGTTACATTGACAGGTTCCAAAGGCCGTATCGCTGGTGGTCTGGTAGGCGACATCGAGAACAAGACTGACATTACCGTCCGCAGATGTTATGCTTCCGGAGATGTATCTACATTGACATCGGTTGCAGGTGGTCTGGTTGGATTCGCCAAATCATCAAAACTGACGGATGACAACAACTTCAAGATGGAGTATTGCATAGCTTGGAACAAGACACTGACCAACAAAGTCGGCAAAACTTGGAGTTCCGGTGGAATCATCGCCGTATCCAACACCGTAAACACGTTGACAGGCAATTACCGTCGACCTGATATGGTCCTGAACGATACAGATGGAAAGACGCTCTTTGACTGCGCCGATGCTTCTCCGAGCGCCCCTCTTCCTTATGTGGATGCTAAGTCATATTACTATCCATATCATGGAATTGCTGCTCCGGTAGGATCCACAATATCGTCCGTGGCCAGATCAATCGGTTGGCCGGAGGATGTGTGGGATCTGTCCGGTGACGAGCCTAAATTGAAGTAACATATTCATAAATAGTATGAAACGATTGCTGATAACTCTTCTGTGCGCTGTTGCCATCATTTCGTGCGGTGGTAATGGATATTCCAAGGAAGATCCGGACAATCCGTATGAGTGGGGTGGTGGTGGAAAGGATGGGCCTGGCAATGATGGCAAGTCCTTCTACCCCAAGACGGAAGGCTCTTTCAGAATAATGACCTACAATGTGGGTGCGTTCTGCAAATACATCACTGCCATGAACCAGAACATCGACCTTGTCGCAAAGATCATCAAGGAGGTTGACGCTGATGCTGTCGGGCTGAATGAGCTTGACAGCATGAACACCCGCCATAATGTCAATCAGGTTGCCATCCTTGCTCAGACGCTGGGTGCCTGGCAATGGCATTTCGGGAAAGGAATCGACTATCGTGGAGGCTCTTATGGCAATGGCGTCGTTGTGCCTAAAGGAGTAGTCATTGTGGACAAGTACACTGTGTCACTTCCTAACACGACGAACTACGAGTCAAGAAGCATCGCCGTGGTGGAGACAGACAAGTATGTGATCGCGGCATCGCATCTGGACCATTCCTCCGAGGAATATATCCAAAGCCAGATTCAGGCCGTGAACGCTTGGGTACAGTCCAAATACCTTAATTACAGCAAGCCGGTATTTTATCTCGGAGACATGAATTCTGTTCCGTCATCCGCTGCGATAAAGTCTCTTGAAACCTGTTGGGATGTCATTTCAAGCAAGGAGAACACGGCAGGGGGGACAGCTCCGGCCACGACTTGCATAGACTACATATTCCATTATAAGAAATCCGCTTCGGTGAAGGTCATCGGAAGCCATACGATAAGCAAAACCTATTGCGGGGATGTCGCGAAGGCTTCCGACCACCTTCCGGTGTATGTGGATGTCACATTTTAAAATCAGACAACAGACAATGAAACATATTCATACAATTATTTTGATAACGGCTTGCTCCGCCCTGTTTTTAGGCTGCGGACAGGGAAAGACTACCCGTCCGGCCACAAGTGAGACTTACAAGAAAGCATCCGGGGTGACCCGTCTGGTGCAGTATAATGTCGGAGCTTTTTCCAAGGAGATAGAGAACAGCATCCCGATGATCGCGGCGATGATTAAGGAGCTCGGGGCTGATGTCGTTTCCGTCAATGAGTTGGATAGCTGCAATACAAGACATTCTAATTTCCAGCTTGCGGATTTCGCGGCTGAGTTGGGAAACTGGAACTATTGTTTCAGCCGGGCTATGCCTTATCGTGACGGCGCTTATGGAATCGGCGTGGCTGTGCCGGAAGACATCATCGACAGTTTCACGATTCATTTGCCCAAGGGAGAAGGTTCAGAACCAAGGGCTTGCTGTGTTGTGGAGACAAAGGAATATGTCTTCGCTTCAACCCATCTTGACTACCGTTCTGAGCCGGCTATGCTGGAGCAGGCAAGCATCATCAACGCTGCTTTGAAGGAGAAATACGGCTCCGTTAAGAAGCCGGTGTTCCTTTGCGGGGATATGAACTCCACCCCTGAAAGTTCCGTGCTGGCGGAGCTGGCTAAGGAATGGACTGTCCTTTCCTGCACCAAGCCTTCGATTTCGGCTAAGAATCCTCGCAAATGCATAGATTTCATCCTTGCGTTGAGGAATGGGGCGAAGTATGAGGTGGTGGGATCAGATGTCCCTACTGAATTCCGGGACGGGGATGTCACCATCGCTTCTGATCATCTTCCTGTGTTCGTGGATGTCAGGTTGTAAAGGGCAGTCTCACGGGAAAAGATACTGGCCACACTTTTTTTCGCAAAAATGAAAATCATTGACCCGCTTTTTGCAAAAATAGAGTGGCTTATAACACTATGCGGCGAAAAATGATGTAAATTTGCATCTGCGAAAATATTTAATCACAATAGCACTATGGGTGAATCCAGAAGAAGTTTTTTGAAAAAGTCGGCGGCGGGAGTGGCTTTGTTCACAATCCTGCCACGCAGTGTGTTCGGAGCCATGGGCGGCGACAAGAAATATGTCGCGCCGAGTGATCAGCTGACACGCGGAATTATCGGTACGGGCGGAATCGGAATGGGCAATCTGCATTTTGTCAGCGATGAGCGTTGCCGTCTTGTGGCCGTGTGCGATGTGGATAAGAACCACCTTGACAAGGCTTTGAAGAAGGGCGTCGAGAAGTTCGGCACGAAACTTCAGGCCTACACGGATTGGAGAGATCTCGTTCATGATGCCAACGTGGACATCGTTCACATCGCGACCCCTTCACACTGGCACGGAATCATGGCCGTCGAGGCCTGCCGCGCCGGTAAGGACATATTCTGCGAGAAGCCGATGACAAGGACAATCGGCGAGGGGCAGAAAGTTGTGGAGGCGGTCAACAAGTACGGCCGTATCTTCCGTCTGGACACCTGGTTCCGTTTCAAGGACACGTTCTACGGCCTTGGAACAACGGTGGAGCCGCTTAAGAAACTCGTGCAGAGCGGGCTTTTGGGCTGGCCATTGACCGTGAGGATCTCCGGAGCCACGGGCTTTACCTGGAAATTCTTCTGGACGGGCAAGGAAAACCTTGTACCTCAGCCTGTTCCGGCTGAACTGGACTACGATATGTGGCTCGGACCTGCTCCGTACAAGCCTTACAATCCGCATCGTGTTCACCAGACATTCCGTGGCTACTGGGACTACGAGTCCGGCGGCCTGGGAGACATGGGACAGCACTACATCGACCCTGTGCAGTACATTCTTGGCAAGGACGACACCTTCCCTGTAAAGGTCGAGGTGGACGCTCCTCAGCAGCATCCGGACGCTGTGGGAATATGGCGTAGCATTACCTACACCTACGCTGACGGCTGCAAGATCATCCTTGAGGGCGAAGGCTTCGAGAGCAAGGGCAAGGTTCCTTACATCGAAGGCCCTAACGGAAAGGTCTACAAAGGATTCGAGTGCACGATTCCTAACGTGATGGATGTCATTAACTCGCTTCCGGATCCGGAACCACGCAATACTGACTTCCTGGAGTGCGTGAGGACCCGTCAGAAATTCGCGCTGGCCGAGGACAACGGTCACCACAGCTGCACGATAGTCAACATGGGCGCTTGCGCCCTCAGGCTCGGCAGGACCCTGAACTTCGATCCTGACAAGCAGCTCTTTATAGGTGATGATGCCGCCAACCAGCTCATCAATCAGCCTATGCGTGCCCCTTGGGGTTCAATGATCCTTTAATATGCTCTTGAATATGAAGAAATTACTTACATCTATATTATTCCTTGCGGCCGCCCTTACGATCAACGCTCAGGACGCAAGGCAGAGAACCGTGGAAACCGTTGTGGCTGACGTGCTTGCGGCTATGCCGGCCAACAACGCGTCGGATTTCAACACTCAGATGTCCGACCTCGCGGCCGCCGCTCCGGCATCAGTGGTGGAGACCGCCAAAATGATGAAGCCGGCTGGCGAAGGCGTGAAGAACAATCTTTATGAATATGCCCTCACAGGTCTTGCGAGCTATGCCTCGGCCAATCCACAGTGCGTGGACAAGGTCCGCGAAGGATTCGCGCAGGCGGTCAAGGTCACGACAGACAGCAACAACAAGGCTTTCTTGTTGAACCTTTTCCGCCAGATAGCCAAACCAGCGGACGCTCAGTTCTTCAAGGAATATGTCAATGACCCTGCCCTCGCATCCACGGCCATTGGCGCTCTCGTGGATATTCCGGGAACAGAGGATTTGATTCTTGACCTTGTGAAGGAAGGAACCGCCGACAGGAAACTGCTGGCGACCGCCGCCGCGGAGAAAGGAATCACCGCCGCGGAGCCTTATATTCAGAAATGGGTCATCCCGACTGCCCTGAACTCCACAATGCACGACAACGCTTACTTCTCCACTCTCGCGGCTATCGGTTCAGAGTCATCCCTGAATATTCTTAAAGAGAACTCGACTCCTGACTATGCCGCTCTGGCAGTGAGACTTGCGGATGGATCCAAGAGCAAGGCTGTCGCCAAGGCCGCCAAGGATCTTATGGCTTCAGAAGTGTCCGCTTACAAGTCCGCCGGTGCTCTGGCTCGGATGAAGAACGACCCGGCGAAGGCTTTGAAGGTCGTTGCCGCCGCTCTCAAGAGCGAGGATGTGAAGTATAGGAACTCCGTGATTGACAACGCCACTTCGATTCTTGGCGCGGGAAATCTCGTTCCTCTTTTCACAAAGAATTTCGCGAAACTCTCTGCTCCGGTCAAGGTTGATCTTCTCAACTGGTTCGGTAACAACAAGATCTCGTCTGTCTCCGATATCGTGCTCGGTTCGTTCTCCGAGGGTGGAGACGTTGCCTCCGCCGCTATCGCTGCCGCCGGAAAGATCGGCGGTGACAAGGCCGCGAAGGCACTCGTGGGACAGCTCGGAGGCGAGAACAGCGCCGCTGCGATAGCCGCTTTGAAATCATTCAAGGGCAACTATCAGGACGAGCTTCTTGCCGCTCTTAACGTAGCCAAGGACAACAAGACTCTTGGAAATATTCTCGGCCTTGTGATGGCCAGAAGGATTACCGCCGCCGCCCCGAAGGTATATTCATTGATAGATTCAAAGGATGCCGAGGCTTCGTCTCTCGCCAAGCTCGCGCTCGCGGACATCGTTGGCGTCCAGGACATTGACAAGGTCGGCGCTTTGCTTGACAACGCTTCCGCCGCTGATCAGAAGGCCGCCCAGAACGCATTGATCGCCGCTGTGCACACTCTTGCTCCCGCCGAGCAGTACGCCAAGGTCAGCGCTTTGATGAAAAAGTCCAAGAACGTCTCCGCTTACTATCCTGTCCTTGCCGCCACAGGCACTGACGAGGCCGTGAACGATCTTGCGGCCGCCTACGAGGCCGGTGACAAGTCCGCTTTCGCGTCGTTGCTTGACATCGACAATTTCAAGGTGGCTCCGACTCTGATCAAGATTGCCGGTTCGGACGCCGGGCTGGCCGACAAGGCTGTGAAGAGATATTCTTCCCTTGTCTCTAAATACGAGACCAATGTTGACAAAAAGCGTATGGATTTCGCCAAGGCTCTTGAGCTTGCCCAGACCCCTGCCGTGAAGAAGTCCATTCTCAAGTCTCTTGCTTCCGTACCTACGATGAAGGCATTCTTGCTTGCCGGCAAGTACTTGGATGACAGTGACAAGGGAGTCAGGCATGCCGCTGCTGAGTGCGTAAGGACAATCGCCTCCAAGACCAAGGAGGAGATCAACTACGCTGACCTCAAGTCCAACCTTGACAAGGCTGTCGTGATCTTCAAGGCCGCCGGTGGTGCGGATGACGGCTACGCTGTCGATGCGATCAACAAGATTCTCGGCGAGGCCGAGCCTTCACCGATCTCTCAACTGACCGATGAGGAGAAGAGACAGGGATTCGAGATGCTGTTCGACGGCACGAATCTGGACAAGTGGCAGGGCGACCTTGAGGGGTACACTCCTGTCAACGGAACAATCTATGTGTCGGCCAACTACGGCAGCACAGGAAATCTCTACACCAAGAAGGAATACCGTAACTTCGTCTATCGTTTCGAGTTCTGCTTCCTGCGCGAGGGTGTGAACAATGGTGTGGGTGTGAGGACTCCTATGGGTGTTGACGCTGCCTATGACGGAATGTGTGAAGTGCAGATCCTTGATCATGACGCTCCGATGTACGCCAAACTTCGTGAGTATCAGGTTCACGGATCGGTTTACGGTGTGATCCCGGCGAAGAGAATCGTCCACAAGCCTCTTGGGGAGTGGAGCACCGAGGAGATTCGTGTCGAGGGCGACAGAATCAAGGTGACCGTCAACGGTGAGGTGATTGTGGACGGCAACATCCGCAGGGCCTGCAAGGGTCACAATGTGGCTCCTGACGGCGGCAAGAAGAATCCGTACACCGTTGACCACAAGAACCATCCGGGAATGTTCAACAAGAAAGGCTACATTTCATTCTGCGGTCACGGTGAGGGTCTGAAGATCCGCAACGTCCGCATCCTCGATCTCGGCGACAAATAGTAGCTGGAAAGAAGATAGTCGCTTCGCCGGTGTCTCGGTCGCTGAGTTCCTCTGGTTGTTTAGACCTATTGGTTCTGAGACCATTGAGTTTCCGGGCTTGTCGAAGCGAAGTAACATTGAAGGTCCAGTGCCATAGAAAGAGCGGGAAGCCTCTAACCTGAATTTTGCACGTTACCAAAATTCAGAACAGAGGCTTTCCGCTCTTTTCGCTCTAGCTATCTTTTCTCACCAGTCATGTGCCACCGGCACACTCCTTCTTCGAAAATAGATCTATCCTCGAAAATCTTCTCTTAATCTGATGCAACTTAATTTTTTCATGTTACTAAATACATCAAATCCTGACATTTTTGTCTTCAATCCCTTAATTGTGCGGATGTCTGTAAAGATAATTAGTTTTAAACTTGCAATCCATAACAAGTCCATTCAAGCGGCGTCATTACTATGAGAAAGCCTGAAGTGTATGGCCACGAGTATCAATGAATAATAACAAGCCTCCCATCCGCTGGTTCTTGGGCGACAAAAAATGAGGGTGGGTGTTACTCAAAAGAGTAACCGGACACTCTCCGAGAACGAAAAGAGGCGAATATGCTTCCCGAGAGTGCGGAGCAGGTCTCCGTGCGGATGCCGAATGGCCTTTCGGAAGCGTAAAAGGGGAATAATGTCTCCCATGGGTGTGCCCAACAGCACCCTTGGGAGACGATAAGTGGGGTAAACGCTTCCTGAGAGTGCATCCTGCACTCTCGGGAAGCAAAAGAGGCCGAAAGTGTTACCGAACGGGAGACATGATCTCTTCACGGAAGCGATACCGTGAATGGCAAAGAAGCAATAGAAAGTTTTTCGATTCTTATTAAAAAGCTGTTTTGAATTGTTTGAAATGTTCTTTGAGGTGAAAAATCTTCATTTTCTTCCCGCTTCTTCAGTCAGATAGCACCGCTATCTTCCTTGGAAGAAGCGGTCGAAACTGAAGTTTTTCACTCTCAAACCTTCAAACAAACAATTCAAAACAGCTTCTAAGATTAACCTGAATATAGTGCCCCCAAGGTTCCGCATATCATTCAATAATATGCCATAACACCGAGATGCGTGAGGATATTCACACTTGGAAGAGCAATTCGCTGACTGTCAGGCTGATGATGTTTTAGGTGCACACGATTTCTCACACCTGGAAGTCCAGAACACCTGTAGAACGTTCTGTACCGAGGCCGCTGACTCACAGGTGTGCAAACATACTCGCACCTAAAACATCAACTCTTTAGATATCAATTAGATGCCGTTTTACGTGCGTATAGTTTCTAACACCTGGAAGAACAATCAGAAGTTTCTTTGATGACTTCCAGGTGAGAGTATGATTCTTTTTAGAAGGAATATCCCAAGCTGAGGTATGGGTAGAAAACGGACTTGGACAAGCCATATTTCCCGATTCCGTACGATGGACTTAAGCCGCAGCGGAACACCAGACCGTTCTCCGCGCGAAGACGGTAACCGACATTCGCGTAAAGGAAATTTCCCCACTGCGTCGTTCTCACTTCCTTCGGAGCAGTTCCCGTGGAACCATCAGGCAAGGTCACCGTCTTGCTTTCCGTAATCTTGTCAAAATACACCCCGTTGGACATTCCGGCTCCGATCTCGAAATGATGTTTTCCTCTACCTGCCAGGTAGTTGATCTCCACCGGCACGCCGACACCATGAATCTCGTACCAGTTCCCGATGCCGAAACCGTACCCGACACCGACCGCGAAACCCAAACCCGAATCCCCTTTGAACCTTGCGTCATAAGAGGCACCGACCACATTGGCGGCCCCGAACAGATCCAACCGCACATTCCGATCCTGAGCCATTACTACCGGAGACAGCGCAATGGCCAATAATAATGCTACAACCTTTTTCATAATAAAACGTATTATTTCCGACTGCAAAGTTCGGCAAAAGGATTGATATGGAAATGGAAAACAGTTTCACTTTTGGCAAATATAATTTCCTAATCCTTAATTTGTTACAGACAAATTGAGATTCACGTTCTCATTTCGCACAGTTTAATCAGCTTATTTTCAATACATTAATCAAATACTTGTAACATATCACGATTAGTAAAGTACAGACTGTCAATCAATTACATTAATCACGGTATAAATTCCGAGAAAAGAGCCTTGTTTTCACCATCCAACCTTGCGATTTTTTTCTTCTCAGCATCGCGAAAATAGCGCATGGCCATATCCTATTTGCGCTTAACGCAGAAGATCGGGAGGATGAATATCACGGCGAGTATGGAGAAGAGCATGCCGGAGATGGTGCCGACGGCGAAGTCGAACCAGAAAACCTCCTCGGGGCCGTCGGTGAGGAACGGGAGGAGGCCGAGGATGGTGGAGACTATGGTGAGGGTGATCGGGTTGATCTTGCGGGAGTAGGCTTTGACGTAGAGGCGGATGTTGGCCGCTTCGGCTGGTCGGTGAGTTTGTTTAGTCACAGAGGTGGTCCCTTCGACAGGCTCAGGGACCGATGCACCGAGGAGGGACTGGTAGGTGGTGATGAGGTAGATGCCGGCGTTGACGACTATGCCGCTGAGCATCACGAAGGCGGCGAAACCGCCCTGATCGAAGGAGAAGTCCGATAGGCCGAAGGCAAGGAAGAGGCCGATGAAAGAGACCGGAACCATAAAGATCACGGCGAGCGGGTAACGGAACGACTCGAATGTCATCGCAAGCATCACGTACATCACCGCAAGAATCAAAAACAGCAGCCAGGCGTACTGCTGCTTGGCGGTGTCGAACCAGCCCCAGCCCGGAACCTCGGCCTTGAAACCGATCGGAAGGGCCTCATCGTTCATGTACTTGACCGCCTTCTGGGACAGGGAACGGCTGAGTTCCCAACTACCGATGAAGTCGTAGCATACAACAAGCTCGTAGGACTGGTTGCTCTTTCTGATTGTCAGACCTGTCCGCTGCTTGTCGATGCCCCCGACACTCGAAAGCGTCATTTTCTTCTGACCGACATCTATCGGAGAGTTAAGAACGTGCCAGAGATCGTATCTGTCCAGATCCGACGAGCGGAGAACCACATCGACAGCCTCGCCGTCATATTCAGAAGTCCCGATCCTCCGTTCGTACAGCAAGGAACCCAATGCATTGTAGTAGGCATAAGGATTGATGTCGGCGAGCGTCATCCGCCCAAAATCATAATCCAGCACAAACTCAATCGAAGGGCGGCCGTTCCAACCTCCCGACCAGATCTCCGCGCCCTGGACACGGCGGTTTGTGGAGAGATAGGCCATCAGCTTCTCGGCATATCGGCTGAGTTCCTGATAGTTGTAGCCCTTCAGCGAGATGCGGTTGCTCTTGGAGGACGAGACGATGTTGTTGTTGAAATTATTGTCGTCTATTCCGGAGACCCTCCAGTTCGCCCCGCCGAAATTGATCGCCATCCTCGTGACCTCGGACTTCAGCACGGAAGGGAAACCGGAGTTCTCATACTCAGGCTTGAACTCCACCGAAATCTCGGCGTTGTCGTAGGAATATATCGACGTGGTGAATACGGAGATCTCATCGAACTTCGACAGATAATTCTCCATCGCCCTCACGACATCATTCAACTGGTTCACGGTACAGCCTTCAAGCATGCCGGCATTGATGATCAGACGTTTCTTTTCAGGCTCCCGGTAGAAATTGGAGCGGTTCAAGGATTTGTAAAACAGACCGAAGGAGGAACTGGCTATCTTGTCTATCAACTGACGGTTCCTGTCGTAAGGTTTCCAGGTGACAATCTTGTCCAGAAATCTGTCGAACCTGTCCGCCTTGTCCTTGTCATAATCAGACAGACGGGTAGGGAGCAGACAGAGCGGGATTCCAAACGCCACGATGAACAAAAGGACATACACCCAACGATGCCTCACCCCCCAGCCGATGTAGGAAGCGTAGAACCTGTTCCAACGCAGGATCCGGCGGAGCTTCCTTGGGGAACGCCCAGACTTGCCACCCGACATTCTTACAGGAATATATTCCATCAGCGACGGGATGAACAGGTAGGAAATGATCAGCGACAGTCCCAAGTTAATGACAATCACCCAGATGAAGTCCACGAGGTTGGCTTTTTCCTTTTCCGGAAGCAGAAGGACCATCATCAATGCGCCGACAGTCGTGGCCGCGGCCGAAAGGATGGACGGGAAAGCCTTCCGGTCTTTGAAATGGGCGTAGTGGTCGATCATCACGATCGAGGTGTCGATGATTATTCCGAGAGAGACCGTGATTCCGGCAAGGGTGTAGATGTGGATCTGAAGACCTGCCAAACTGTAGATCATCAAGGCGGTCAACACATTGACCGTCAAAGTGAAGACAATGATCAGCATATACCGCCACGACCTGTTGATCAAGAACACGAACATCAACAGAATCAAGATGCAGAGGGCGGTACGGACGTAGATCTTGCCGAGCTCCTCGCTGACATATTCAGAGGAATCGTAGGCTATGCCGGCGGTGATTTCCGAAGGGAAGCCTTTCTGAAGCTCCGCCATCCTTTCCTTGACGGCGGAAGCGACAGTCAACAGGTTGGCCGAAGAAGCTATCTCCACCGTCAAAGTAATGGTGTTCAAACCGTTGACACGATAGTAACTTGACGGCACCGCTTCCTCATAGCGCCACTGGGCAACGTCCCCGATGTGAATCACACGGCCTTTGAAATTACCTACGGGAATCGATCCGAAATCCTTGTCCGAGGCTTCTTTAAGACGCACCGTCATCAATCCTTCAGAGGTTTCCGTCATTCCGAGGATTTCCTCACGGTAATATGAATTGAAGGCCGATGCGATCTCATCGGCGGTGACTCCTACGGACTGGATCTTGTCGGCGTCGAACGTGATCACCCACTGGAAAGGAACACCGCCGTCCACATTGACCTTGTCCACTCCCGGGATGGCGGCCAAATGGCTGAGGACGTGTTCCTTGACATATTTGGAAATCTCCCGGGAAGGGATCCCGCCCTTGACGAGATAGGATATCCGCGAGACCCGTCCGCCGCCAGACAAGGATATTCCCGGATAGGAGACCTCATCAGGAAGGCTTGGGTAAACGTTCCTGATCGCCGAGGCGACCTCGAAGCGCGCCGCGTCCATGTCCGAGCCTTTGCGGAACTTGACAGAAACGGAGCCTGAACCTTTACGTGAAACAGAGGAAATGTCTGTGACATCGCGTATCCCCGCCAAGACTCCTTCAATCTTGGATGTCGCCTCGCTTTCAATGATTTCCGCAGAGGCGTTGGGGTAATTAAAAGACACATAGACCGTACGGCCTTCCGTCATCGGGGTGTATTGGATGTTCAGACGCGGCAACGCCGCCAGCCCGACAAGGGACAGCGCCACCATAATCAGAACGACCGAAAATGGAGAAAGTCTATTTTTTCTTTCTTCCATTGTAGATCGAATAATACAACGCCGGCACGACGAACAGGCTGACAAGGGTTCCGACAAGCATTCCCGCGATGATCACCAGGGACATCGGGTACTGAAGGTCAGCTCCCATACTTCCTCTTGACAGGAACGGGCAGACGGCCAGAATGGTTGTCAATGAGGTCATTATGATAGCCTTCACCCTAAGCGAGGACGCATCAATGACAGCACGCTCAAGACTTTCGCCGGCTTTGCGCATCTGGTTGATCGTGTCAATTTTCAGGATGGAATCGTTTATGACGATGCCGGTGATGACAATCAGGCCGATCATCGACATCAGGTTGATGCTGACCCCGAAAATCCATAGAACCAGCAAGGCGACAGAGACATCCACGACAATCTCCGAAAGGATGATCAGCGGCTGGACCAGAGACTCGAACTGGGAGGCCAGAATCAGATAGAGCAGGATTATGGCGACCAGCATTATGATGATCATCTCATCGATCATCTTGCTGTTGGAGAACCAGGAACCGGAATAGCCGACCTCGAAGTCACCATTCTTTCGCACGACGTCACTCACCGCGGCCATCACATGTTTCACGTCCTTCGACGGAACATCGAGAGCCAAAGGGTAGTAATTGTCCTCCGGGCCTGCGACCAAAGTTTTCAAATCCTCGGCAAAGGTTTGCCGCATAAGATTTGAAACCGGAATCCGGGATGTCTCCCCGTCAAGGCCTTTCTTTTCGATGAAAGTGCCATGCAGGATCTCCGAAAGTCCGGCGGCGTTGGAGCCTGTCACGACCGGAACAGTGCTGGTTCCCTGGACAATGTTGAACAGACGGTTCTCATTGAGCGAGTTCCTCAGAATCGACACAAGTTCCGAATAACCGACATCATAAAGCGCAAGCAAGTCAGGATCAGCGACAAACAGAGCGTCAGTCTTTACCGGAGGATCCGCCACGGTCACTCCAGGCAACGTTTCCCTGACCTCGGAGAGCATATTCCTCAACGGTTCGACCTCAACCTCCCTGTTCCTCACTGGGCGAAGGCGCGCCACGAGCGGAGCCTCGTTCCGGGCGAAAACCATGTCGAAGATATTCCCTGAAGCTTCGAATGAATATACCGCTTCCGGATATTCATTCTCCATCTCATCCTTCAATTCGCCCAGCACCTTTTTCAATGTGCCGGCATCTTTGCAATTGACGTAGATGGACGCTTCGGAAATTCCTTGGTCACCACTATGACTCAGAATGAATTGCTGAGAACCGACAAGAGCCGTCATCTGCTCCACGCTTCCGGTCAGTTTTTTCTCTAAATCCCTGATCCGCTCCGTGTTACGTTCAATGGAAATGTGTTCGTTCCAGTCAATCTTCATTATCGCGTCCGTCTGGGTCATCTCCGGCAGACGGGATTTCGGCATCTCCAGGAAACAGAACACCAGCCCGACGGTCGAGACGGCAAGAAGGCCCCAGGCGACCGGCCTGTGCCGGATGAACCATTCCATAAGTTTGTCGTCCCAGCGGCGGATCGGTTCGTCAAAGTTGATTTTCTCCAAAAGCGGACTCGGACGGAAACCATCCGAACCCTTGAACCACCAGTAATAATAGACCGGAATCACAAGGATGGTCACGATGTAGGAGGTCAGCAGCACGATGGCCACCGACATAGCCTGATCGTAGAACATCGCCCCGGCGATGCCGCTCATGAATATCAACGGAATGAACACCGCGCAGGTTGTCAGCACGGAGCTGAGCATCGCTCCCCTCACCTCTTTCGTGCCCTCAAGGACAGCGGAGCGCAGGTTCCCTTCACGTTGCCAGCGGCCGGTTATATTATCGACAAGGATGACCGTGTTGTCAGTCATCATTCCGACTCCGAGAAGCAGACCGGAGAGGGATATAATATTCAGGGTCAATCCGATGGCATAGAAGCAGAGCATCGAGAATATCAGCGCCACCGGCATCGTCAGGATCACCAGCACCGGAGAGCGGAAGTCCCTCATGAAGAGGAATATGATGACGCTCGCCAGAAGGAGGGCGACCACGATGTTCTGTAGCAGGTTGTTGATGGTATATTCAAGAAGCTGGGTCTGGTCTCTCGTGATCTCGAAGCTCAACTGAGGGTAGTCGTTCCGGAAACTGTCCATCAGACCGTTCATGGCCGACTTCAGGTCCGACATCTTCGCCTCGCTCTGCTTGATGACGGCAAGACACACGGCATCCTCTCCGTTCGAGCGGACGAGGCCGGTTCGTTTTGCCGGGTGGACGACGACCTTGGCGACGTCCTTTATCTGAAGAAGGCGGCCTTCCTTCTTGAACCAGAGGTTGGCGATGTCTTCACTGGAGGAAGCCCGGGAATCGAATTTGACATTGTAGCGGTACTCTCCGTCACGGATTGTGAGACTGCCAAGGCGGATGTTGGAACTCTTGACACAACTCTCGAACTCATTCATTGTCATCCCTGCCTGGAGTAGCTTGGACTCATCCGGAATTATGAGAATCTCGTCACTGACAAGGCCGCTGACATCGACCATGGCGACTTCGGAGAGTTGTTCGATGCGTTTGCTGATCACGTCACGTGCGAAGCGGCTCATCTGGGAGAAGGACTCGGTTACGGGGAACAAGTCCGATTGGGCCTCAGGCTCGGTGCGCTTCGACGGGCTCAGCGACCGATTCTGAGGCGGTCCCTGAGCTTGTGGTTCGACAGGCTCAGCGACCGAAGAAGTAATATTCACAAAAAACGCCGGAATGTCCGTGGCGCTGGCCTTCAAGACCTTAGGCCGGGCGATGTCGCCAAGGCTGGACATGGACCGGTCAATCTTCTCGTTGACCTCAATGAAAAGATAATCGATGTCCGAACCGTGGTTGAACGTAAGCCGGATCGTCCCGCTGCCGTCCTTCGCCTCACTGACGATGTCCTCAAGCCCGTTGATCTGGATAAGCTGCTGGCGCAGAGGCTTCAGCACACTCTCGTCCATCTCTCTGGCCGAAAGTTCCGAGGATGTGGCCTGCACGGTTATGTACGGGATGTCCACATCCGGAACCAACGACACTGGCAGCAGACGTATGCTGACAATGCCCAGAACAACGATGACAAGGGTTATCATCGTCACGGTTATCGGTCTGTCTATCAGATGTTTCAGCATTGCCTACCTTTTTACCAGCACATCAGAGTTGTCCGCCAGATTGAGATTGCCGGAGACAATCACCTGGTCGCCTTCGTTCAGTTCGGCGTTCCTGTCCTTGTTGGCCTCGACCACGTAGGACTCACCATTGGAATAAAGTATCGTGACATAAGTCCAATGTGCCTTGCCGTCATCCGTGCAGGTGAACAGCACGTCCAGATTGTCCCTGATCACCACCGCGCTGCGAGGCACGACAAGCTGTCCCGGAATCATCCTCTCCACGATCACACGGACGTTCATTCCATCGATCAGCGAGCCGTCGTTCCGGACCTGCGCCGTGACGGAGATCTGCCCCTTCTCATCCACAAGCGGATTGATGGCGGTGACTTTCCCGGAATATTCCTTGGTCTCGTCAGCGAACGGACGGATCCTCACCGGCAGACCGACGGAGAGGAATGAATATTCCGACTCCATCACCGAGAAATCCACCTCCAGCACACTGTCGTCCACAATCGTGCAGAATGTCCCGGACGGACTCTGGTCGAACGGCTTCTGCTTGATGTCAGCGACACGCCCGGAGAACGGGGCATGGAGAACCGTTCCGGCAATCTCGTAGGACGAGCGCGCGAAATCGTTCTTGGCGGCGGAATAGCCGGATTTCATCTTCGCCATGGCCAAAAGGTCGGCGGGGACCGAGGTGGTGTCCCCGGCGGAATATCCCTGTCCCACAAGATAGTCATACAAATCCAGCTCGGCTTTCTGGAGCGAAAGCCGGGAGGATTCCTGCGACAGTTTCAAGTCGGGACGGTCAACGGTGGCGATGACGGCACCTGAGGAGACATATTCACCATTCCGGACGTTTATCGCCGCGATTTTTCCGGTTGTCCTGAACTGCAGCGCGCTTTTCCGTCCGGCAACCAGCTTTCCGTTGGACAGGAGCTGACGCGCGAAATCCTTCCTTTCCAATTTCACGACAGTGACTTCGTTTATCTGAGGGGTGTAGGTCAGTTTCCCGTCCTTCGCCTCCTCCGCCTTTTTGTTTCCACCACACGCTACGGCCATCATGACGAGGCCGAAGGCAAAAAGGGACGCAAGTATATTCTTTCTCATATTCATTGATTCTGAATCATTCAACCATTTCCTTTACGCTGACGTCGATGTCTTTCCCGGAGATGAAATCGTAGAGGGCGTACTTCCGGAGGGTGTAGTAGTAGGTCCAGAAGTTGGAGTAGTCGGTGATGTATTTGGCCATCGCGGACTCGTTGTCGTTCTGGGCGTTGGTGAGGTCGGTCACCGTGGCCGAGCCGCGCCTGAACTTGTCCATCATCAGCTCGTACCTTTCGGAGGCTATCTCCATCGCCTTGCGGGAAGCCATGCACTGCTGACGCTGGTTGTTGAACTGGCCGACGGCGGTGAATATCTTCCTGCGGTAGTCGTTCTCGCTCTGGAGGTTCTGCGCCTTGACGACCTCCTCGGCGGCCTTGGCCTTCTGCACCTTTCCCTTGCCAAGCCCCCAATCGAAGATCGGCACGCTGAAAGTCAAACCCACAACCTCCTGGTTCAGAAGATCCTTATAGACATCCGGCAGGCCATTGCCGGTCTGGGACAGGCCGAAGCGGGCGTTAAGGCTCATCGAGATGCCTCTGTCCGCCTTGGCCTTCGCCACATTCGAGGCGGCGTTCAATTCATTTATCTGATTGTCAAGGGAGAACGTCGAGTTTTTCAGTGCCTTTTCCATCACCAGACCGTAGTCCATCAGAATGTCCGGCAGGGCATCGTCCACCACCGGTTCCACCTCCACGGACTCATCATAGCCCAGAATCGAGTTAAGGTACATCTGCGCCTGACGCACGTTGACGACGCTCTCGCCGATCGCGATGCTGTCGTTCAGCGCGCGGAGTTCCAATTGGAGATATTCAGCCCTCGTGACGCTTCCAAGTCTCATCCTTTCCGCCGCCACGGAGCGCATCTTCCCGGTGTTCTCGTAGTTCGCCTTCACGACCTCCTGGTTCTTCAGGGCCTGGACGAGCGAGAAATATGCCGACACGGCATTGATCGTGACCTGCTCCATCGACTCGACGTAGCGGCGACGGCCACGTTCATATTCCTTAGGCTCAATGAGTTTGTCCCATTTGAACTGGTTGTAGGAGAAAAGCGGCTGGACGTAGCGGACCGTGACAGGCTGGGAGTACCAGGTCAGTTTCTTGTTGAGTCCGAACTGGTCGATGCGGGAAAGGTCGGAATAGACATAAAGCCTTCCGCCGGTGAAGGTTATGTTCTGGGCGACCTGAAGCCCGAGGCTGTTCTGGAGGTTGTAGGTGCTGGCGTAGCGGAAGGAGCCGTCCTCGTAGCTTTGCAGCAAGGTGAGCGACCGGTCGAAGTTCATCAGGTTGCCGTACAGGACAAGCGAAGGCAGACGGCTCGCCTGATAGGAGCGGTACGCCCAATAGGTCGAAACAAAGGCGTGCTTCGCCTCCAGCGCCGCCACCGACTGGCTCCGCGCCGTCCCGATCGCCTCCGAAAGCGACATCCGCCGCTGCGCCCAGAGAGGCCCGGCCCCAAAGAGAAAAATGAATATGCCGACCGCGGCAGTGGTTATTCTATGGTTAAGGTTCATCGTGTTCTAACCTTTTAGTGTTCGCTAATTTACCAAATATTTACGGAATATGCGCATTAAGGTTATAGATTTTCTCTACTGTAACCACCTTTTATTATAGTCATTTGAAGCCCTCGATTCAATTCTCTACATAATAGTCTATCCTGACTATGCTTTGCGGTCTATCAGCATTTGTGGTTATTCTGATTACAGCTGTTTGTGGGCCATATTTACCTTCAGCATCGATTTGAACCCGAACTTTACCTTTTTCGTTATGTTCGTATAGTTTCTTATCAGTCTGAGCTTTTGTGCAATTGCATGTCGTTGTTACACCTAATATACATAATGGGGCCAACCCAGCATTTTCAAATTGCACATTTATAGTAATTTGATCTTTCGCTTTTATATGCCCATAATCGATGATTCTTTTTTCCAAGAACCTTAGTTCAGGATTATATCGGGATGTTGAATCTCTTTCCTGTCCAAAACAATAATTGCTCATTAAGAGTAGAAACATTAGCAAATGAGCCACTCTTCTTATATCAAGAGCCAATGAATGATATCGCATAATATGATTATATCTTGAAACTTAGAAAGACAAACTGCTCTGAGTCCAGATCAAGGCTGTCGTAAGCGTAATAGGTGCCATCATATTCACCAATCACTTCAAAACCGTCACTGACTGGAACCCGTCCGACAAGATTATAGTTTCCATCATAAATCTGGAGAATTGTCCCGGCAGCCTTGTCCAGGCGACAGGTCCGGAAAATATAGTCACCGCATTTGACAAGCCTGTCATAATAACCGTGTTCTTTCCTCATTTTCTTGCACTTGGATTCGTATTCCTCGAAAGATGTGGTTTCAGGGTACTTTCCAGAGATACCCTTCTCAGAAAAGCCGAACGAGCCGGTGACATTGCCGTCATAGTCCATCAGGAATATTCTCGGATCGGCGGCGAAAGTGACGGCAAGGCCATCCTTCTCAGCATAGAAGTCATATTTTGAGAACACCGGGATGTTTCTCTTGCGATAGACAGGCGGATAATGGCCGAATATCACCTTACTAGACTCAACCACCTCAGGACGGAAACGGATGAATATGTAGGAGTCTGTCCAGAATCCTTTGCTTTGCCGCTTCTCGTAACCGTTGTAACTTACGTGCTCGGTGATGGTCGGGATTATCACAGCGGAGTCGATCGCCTGCATTCTATTGCACTCAAAATTGTACTCGTACATTTCCGGGACTTCAGGATCGGGATGATTGTAAAGGTCAGACCAACCTTTGTTTCCAAGATCTCCATAGTTCGGACTCAGCGCGGTGAACCAGGCCTGGTTCAGTGAGAACAGTTTTTTATAGTCTTTCGAGAACCTATGGATGAAACAGTTCGAGTCCTGCATGATGAAATCTCCCGTGGACTTGTCGAACGTCGAGATAAAAGAGGCGGCCAGGACTTCTTCAGGACCTTTCCCTTGGCGGATATGCTCCCCCATGAAGTGACCACTGAGGTCATACTCCTTGATCCCGACGGCATATTCATCGACGAAACACAAGAGGCTGTCCTTCATGTGCCACTGTCCGGAAAGGGATGTATATTGGGCATCCAGCCTCAAGGTGTCAAACACCAAGGATGTGCGAACTATGTTCTCTTTTCCGAAGTGTTCGACGCTATCGTACGGACTGTCACTTCCGGTGCATGCGGACAAGAGTCCGAGCAGCGTTGACAATACAATGACTATTAAAACTTTATTGCCAAGAATAAGGCATCTATGACTATTTGAAACCATCTGTATAGTCTTTTTTGAATAATAACTGATATGTTTTCCTCGCCCTGGAAGCTTTCGCGTCCAACTTCTTCTTCTCCTTTAACACCTTGGCATCATCGTTCCCACAGCGGACAACAAGGTCTCTCTCCTGCCGCGTCTGAGTCTGTCCGCAAAGGATGTCCCACGTTGTTCCCGTGTCCTTCATGAATCGAACCAAATCAATCTCCTTTGAGAGTATCCGCTTCCAAAAGTTGAAATCACGTGAATCATTGTAGCACAAGATACTGTACGCCGGAGTAGCCTCGCCATGGTCCTCTCCGGACTTGAGCATCCGAGGTTCCGAGAACTTCATCATGAAATCCGTCTCGACACGATTCTTGAACGGGTTGCGGAAAGGGTTTGTCTCAGCGCAGTAAAGGTCTTCGGCACCGCCCTCTGGTACTCTCCATGACAATTCCTGTCTTATGCTCTCGGAGTAGATTTTTCCGTTCTTCTCACCGTAGGTTATCGTGTAGGTGTACGGGGTGGCAAGGGACATCGGTGAAAAGTTCCTGACATATCTTGTGAACCTGTCATCCATATCTTTCACCACAATCTTTTGAACCCGCCCGTCATAGTCAATGAACAACTGTCCTGAACACAGGATCCTCTCCTTGATGGAAAGTTCTTTGGCATTCGAGCTGTAATTGATGACACGGACATCCCTGCCGCCTACCTTGGCGGTGCCGTAACTCTTGTAGCTGTAGCTGCCTACCATCTTGGGGTTCAGGGGCGAGAATATCTCAACGGCTCTTTTCCGGTCCAGGGCAGACACATCGAAGTAGTTGACATAATTAACCTTAAGTGCGTCCACCCCATTAGTCTGGCCTTTCGAGTTAACACTCAAGACCGGATTGACCTCATTCTTGTCAGCGAAAAGGCTCTCGCTGACAAAAGTGTCGCAGACGTACAGTCTTCCCATTGCGTTTCGGTCATCCCAGTAGAGTTTTGTGTTTGTTTTCTGGTTGAAATCCAGAGAGGCGAACACGCCCACAGCGCCTTGCACCTCTCTGTATTTCCCGTCGCACTTAATGGTCCGTATGATCAAGAATGAGGCGTAATAATCAGCATAGTTCTTAGAGAAATCACGCGCCGCATCCTTGACGATGGAGCGTGCGCTACGTTCCCCTCTGACCACAGAAGCATGCAACGTGTCCTGCGCATTGTCAAAACTCGAAGCAGATACTCCATAACCCATGAAGAATAGGGTAATTAAAAGAATAAAACGTCTCATTCTATAAATCAATTAATTCCACAAATGCTTATAAAACAATATTACGGACAATTTCCCTCAAAGTCAGCACAATTCAAAAGATCATTCGACTTTGCACATGCGGCTCTTAAAGAGACAGCATTTCCGCCATAGCACCCTTCGTGTTTGCACCGGCAGCGATTCACAACATCGAGATCTCCTTCTGGTAGAGTAATATCCCCCGCGTCTTCTATTCCAGCATAGGCATTAAAGGTAAATAAGGCAGAGACAAGGCAAACTGCACTTAGCAATAAAAAAAACTTTTTTTCTCATAAGCATATAATTATTGGTTTTACAACTGCAAACCGCAACCGTGGTTATTCTATGGTTAAGGTTCATCGTGTTCTAACCTTTTAGTGTTCGCTAATTTACCAAATAATTACGGAATATGCATCAAGGCAGTAAATTTTTCTCATCGGATCACGATCCCGACAATGTACTCTTCCGGCACAAGGCCGAAGTAGCGGCTGTCGCGCGAATTCAAGACGTTGTCGCCGCCAAGGAAATACCAGTTGCCTTTGAAGGTGTATTCTTTCAGAATTTTGCCATCAAGAGAGACCTGTCCTTGACTGTCAATTGCCGGCATAAATCCGGTTTCATATTTGATCAACTTCCTGTACCAAAGAAAATCAGTTTCTCCAATTGTGACCTTATCTCCTTTCCCAGGAACGTAAATGGGGCCGAAATACTTTACGTTCCATCCATTCATCGCATAATAACACCCTTTAACCTTCATAAGTGAACTGTCCGGGATATTATGAAGCCTGTACTGGTACTCACTCTCACCGACAATCCGCCCCTCCTCGTCACGGTAAAAGCCGTCCTTTATCCGGACCGAGTCTCCAGGCGCCCCTAGACACCGCTTGGCATAGACATAATTGATCTTAAAACCAATCGTATCTTTACTGCAGACGAACGGATAATTGAATATCACGATATCGCCTACGGACAATTTCCTAAGTCCCGGCATCCTGAAAGAAGACAATTTGGTACTTGAGAAGTCATAGTTTCTGTAGATTCTGGCTCCCATCAGCAGTTTGTTCACATAGATACGCTGCCCGTTATGGAATGTAGGTTCCATAGAATCGCCTTTAACCGTGAAGCTGTCAAAAAAGAAAATCAACGCAACAGCAAAAGCGGCAATCACACCAACCGCCACGAGAAAGATTTTGAATATGATATGTCTCATCATCATCCACAAATCACCACCAAACCTGTTTGCCATTCTCGTAAGTGAACAGCCTTTCCTCCTTACCTTCAGTACGATTACGCAAGATATAAAGACATCCTGAAGGGACGTTCTCATAGACAAGGGAATCCTTTTGGCCGGTCCGTTGGCCCAAAGATTTCCAACCGCCATCCCAACAGAACAGTTCGTAGGTGCAATGAGGATAAATATTGTTCGAGTCATTCCTTGGACAATATGCGACTCCTGTCACAGTACGCTCCCCACCCAGATCCAGTCCTACCCATATCGGCTTGGGAGAATCGACAACTATCACATTGCCAGGGAACACCGCCGTGGAATCCGCTGACTGGTACACCCTCAGATAATTCCTTGTGTTTCCGTCAAAAACAGTGCGGATGTTGCTTGCATTAGCCTCTTTGATTCCAATGTACTTTCCTTGGAGCGGTTTCCCGTCCTCTCCTACGAAAGCGATCTCCGCGACATTGCCGGCATTGCCTCTCGCAAAAATGTCAGGATATAAATATCTCACATAGCGGCACTTGACTGGAGCAACCGCAAAAGTGTCCATTTTGGAATCCGGCAGAGAGTCAATCGTGAACAATGTGACAGCATTCTCAAAATCAGGATTATCCGCACCTTGGAATCTGGCTCCGACCATCTCTCCCGCATAGCCAAGCTGGTACTTGAAGCGGCCATATTTCCTGGTCAGCACCATTCTTGAAACCGGATGAACACTGTCGGCGACCGCTGGATGTTGCCTCCCATCCTTCTCAAGGAATATCGGGTCACTCACCGGGAAGAATCGACCATCCTTGTAATATTGAGGCAGATAGACTATCCTTCGTCCCATCTCGGCAAATTTAGCCTTGCCGTTCCGGGAATATGAATATGTGACCGGGACCCATCTCTTGTTGTTGAACACACACAGGTAAACCACAGATACATCCTTCTTTAAAGAATCCGGAATCCTGACCGTGACATCAGAAGTCTTGACAAGATGCGAGGTGACATCCTGATAACCGGCATAAGGGAAATCAAAACGCCTCACAATTTCCAATTCATCCTCCGGCATCATCTTTCTTGAGAATTTCTTCACAAACACCTTCGGAGGTTTGTTCGCCATCTCATTCTCTCCCGGATTAAATTTGGCGGCGGAAAAGTCAGCCCACTCATTATCCCTTGTAAGAATCGCATTGAAGTCGTGACCCGCACTGCGGTTTCCCCAATGCGGGATTGTGCAATGCGCCACAGCCAGTCCCATTGACCTCATAGCAAATAACGCCACCGCAGCTTGCTCCACACAAGAACTTAACCGGCACTTGCGAAGTTGCTCTACAGACAGAGACCGAGGATGATTCTTGAATATGTGTCCTCCGCCAGCCGGAAGGAACCAAGTCGCGATGTCCTGATTGATCAGCCGACAGACCGCCACAGGATTAGTGTCACCCGCCAAAGAATCGGCGATCCACTTATAACGCTCGCGGAAATAATGTCTCCAGCCTTCCGTAAGCGGCTCGCTTCCATAACGATACGGCAGAACATATTCACAGAAGTCCTCGAATGACAGATGGGATGTCCAAGGATAGTCCAAGGTGGCGAAAGCCTCATCAATGTTGTCAATCAGATAATCCGCTGTTACAGACCGCAAATCATCCGATCTTCCATAATGGTACTTTGTAGGATCGCCGTACTTTGCCAACACCCTATTCCATATCTCATTAACCTTGATCTGCACAAGATAGACATTTACCTCAGTGTCCTCGAACCTGATGTCAAGATTGCCGACAGCATCAAAGAACTCTGCGTCAAGGCTGTCCAGTTTCTGGTTGGTCAACGTGTAACGCCCAACCATATTCTCAATAAGGAAGCAAGCAGCCTTGTACTTCTTCCGGTCCCTCTGGTAATGTTCCAACACCTTCTCCAACTCCACGCGGTTCTCACCCGCAAGAGACAACGCCGCCTCCAGCCTCGGAGAATACCGAGAGCAGGACAGCTCACAAAAAGCCAATAATATGAATAATAATATTTTCTTCATTGTAACATCATTTTACGCCCCCACTCAAAAATTCAGAGGCGTAGGTTTTCATTTCATCGGTCGCCGAAGACCTTACCTTAGGATTGGAATCCAATATCGCTCGTGCCAATCGGTTGGCATCTTCCAACCGTCCTTCACTTTCATACAGCAGTAATAGCTGATACAATGGGTACAACTTGCAAGGTTGCATATAATGAGCCACCTTATAATGGTCTTCAGCCTCGTCGAATCTTTTCAAGGAAGTGCAGACATTCCCCATCATAACATAAAACATATTGTCACAACTCACCTCTGTTCCACGTCTGAACGCATCCAGACTTTCCTCATAACGACCGGCATTCTTAAGTCTTTTGCCAAGCCAGAACAAATACTTCGGATGATCGCACAAGATCTTAGCCCGTTCCAGATGCAAATCATTGACCGTCCTGATCCTTAGGATCTTGTCTATTGCAAAGTCCTTTACCGCATTGACCTTATCCCTTATTCTGATGTTTATCGGAATAAGTAAAGAAACGCATATCATACAAGACATTATTGAAACAACTGCCTTATGCCATCCCGCTATAATAATCAATGGTCGTTTGTCCCAAGCGGCTGCACGCGCCACGAACAAGCAGCCTAATACCCTGAAAGGCAAAAGGCTGAAAGGGTAGGAAAACATAGCACACACCGACAATGCAAGCAATCCATAGCCGATCTCGTTCTTTCCACGGAGCAGTTTACATATTGAGACAATGATGATCAAAGAGAACAACAGCATCCCGACAAGTCCCTGTTCCACGCCGACTTCGAGAAAATCATTGAACGCATATTCCGGAGCCCCGGCAACGGATGCTAAAGACGAATCAGGATTGGCCATAAAATATTCCTTCTGGCTGTCCGAAAACACTTTATGAAAACCTCCGATTCCGCTCCCGAACACGGGATGGCCGCAAATAGCCTTCAATGAGACAATCCACATCAGCAAACGCCCGTCCGCAGAATTCTTCTTCAGGAAATAGAGTATGGCTCCAAGTACAAGGGCCAACGCCATAACCGTCAATAATATTCTCGGATTACATCGCACAAACAAGACGAACAGTACGACCGCCAGGGCGACAAACGCCGTTCGACTCAAGGTAGCAGGAAGGGCAATCAATCCAACAATGCATCCTGCGGCACAAAGTAAAACCAACATATTACCGGCAAGACGTACGCAGCACTTCTCGCCTATGTGATTTCTCAACGAATATATTCTATACCTTTTATGGCAGTACGCCAGACAAATCGCAAGCATTGTAGCGACATATATTGAATACGGACCCGGGTTAAAGAATGTTCCAGTGATCCGGAACACAGCGTGGTTGGAGCGTTCAAAGCCATACAACTGCAATAAACCGACAACGCACTCATAAAGCCCGAACACAACTATCCAAGCCACAAGAATTTTGTCCAATGACCTTTCTTGCGGTAAAACCAAACGAAGGATAGCATACAAGACAAAGGTCGTGGTTAATGGTATAAAAGCATCCTTCGAGTGGTTTACCGATAAGAAAAGTGCATTCAAGATGGAATAGGAGAACCAAGCAAATGCAAGAATGTCTATTGTTGAAATTTTGAGAGCGGCCTTTCGGTCCGCCAAACCAATGACAATCAATGGACAAACGGAAAACAACAATACCAGTAATGTCTGATCCGGCCTGCCAAAGTAGTCATCAACGGTTAATACAGTAACCCAGAGAAATGCCAGAAGGACAAGAGTCCCTGCCACCATCCTCCGATATTTCAGAGAATAAATCATCCTACAACATCACACCTAAGGCATTGTACCTCCATTTTCCAACATAGTCACAATGATCTTCTTGTACAAATTCCATAGTGACGGATTATGACTCGGGTCCCCTGCCAAAATAACCTTCCGGTTTTTATCAAGGAGGAAAACGTGCAATTCCGGTTCTTTCGGAATGCTATTATTGTCGGCAGAGAAAACTCCTTCTTTATCCAAGAACAGAGGGAACTTGACATTGGCATTAGAAATTGTAGTATAAGCCGTTTCCAGATCCTTTTTTTCAGGGGAAAATATAAAAGCAACCGAATAACCATCTCCTACATCCTGTTTGAAATCTACCATCTTGCGGTATTTCCCGAGTTGTCCTATCTGACACGGAACGCATTCGTTTTTATCCCTATAGACCACCAATAAAACCGGTATGGAATCCAGTTTTACTACAGAAGAATCGTACCCTATGAAAATCTGTTGGAGTTTTCGGAACTTAATCTCAGACCCAGAAAACTCTTCAACAGATTTTTCAAGTTGACGCCCACCGCAAGATAGCAACAGGAAAAAGCCCAAAGTCAATATAGCGATTCTTATAAACTTTTCCATCAAACGGTTCACGATACTTATGCTGCAATTTATTTCAGCTTGTACAACGCCAAAATCGGATTCGACTCTTCCGACACATCCGGAACCAATGTCCGCAATTCGTCGTAATAAATCGGGTTGTGCTTACTTGGATAAATAGGATATACCAATTCTTCGTTGGCTGTCACACACAAGAGAGACGAAAAATCCACAAGCAAATCCGAAACATTCAAGTAAGAGAATACCTCAACCGCTGATGTCTTAAGGTCTAAAACACCATAATAGGCGGTGACATATTTATCCTGGACGGTCGACGAAAACCGGAAAAAGCAATACTTGTCAGACAGCCGGATATTATTCAAACCTCCCAAATAAGTGCCTGAACCAACTAAAGTCTCATATTCCTCGCGGGACATATTCATTATTTTTGAATATGGCAATGTCCGCTCTCCGAAATCAAATTCAATGTAAGGACGCACCTCCGTTCCCTCCAATGAATACAGGACGTTAGATAGAGGGAAGTAGAAATATTCCTTCCCGGCCCAAGAGGTGAAGCCTGAAGTCAAAGACACCGGGAAAGGCTCCTTTGTCGGGAAAAAGCCTTTCACAAGGTGATCCATTTCTTCATTGACAAGAATAAGGCTGTTATTGTCCGGATTCTTAAGGTAGGAGTAATAAAGCCAGAAGCCATTCCTTGTCCTTGCGAAGACGTTCGAGCTGAAACCTGTCGCAACCTCTTTCAAGAGCTCGCCGGTCAGGTCATATTCAAGCATCACCTGCTTGACCCTATCCCAAATCCAGACCGTTCCGTTTTCTTTGTCAAAGCACATATCATCAAGCGAGACATATTCTTTTGGTCCATTGCCCAGACACCCGATCCTGCGGATAAACTTGCCATCAGTCCCAAACAGCCAGACAGCGCGCATCCGTTTGTCCAGAATCACTATGTGGTTGTCGTCCATCTCAAGTTTGTCAATCTCGCCAACGAGTGCGTCGCCGACAGTCTCAAGGGGAATGACTTTCTCGAGATCAGCAATTTGACAGGCATCGAAATATTTATCTGATTCCGAGACATCGACTTTAACTACAATTTCAGCAGGAGTCACAGCCTTTTGTCCGCCTTCCCTACAGGATGGTAGCAAAACGGTCAAAAAGAGAATCGCAGATAGTACCTTTAATACGTTCAACCTCATATAAAGACTATTATATTAAGGGTTCAGTGGGTCTTCATAACACATAATATAGTGACATTTCGTCAAACCCTGTTTGATACAACAATCATACTCTATCTTAATCGTAGTTACTTTTGTCGGAGACTTTTTTGAAATCTTCCCATTGAACAACCACACTTTTAAAGAAGCATCCCAGCTCCAACCCGGCTCGGTCGTTGTCTGTTCCGTACGCGTTGCCTTAACTTCCTGATAAGTTTCCGAATCGGCTTCACTTCCCGTTCCCTCGCCCTGCGCAAGTGCTTCAAGATTCATTGCCAGAAGATTGTTCTTCGGCTGATAAGATTGGTACGCCTTGTAGGCACCAAAGCCGGATGCCACTATCGCGGCAGCGGCCAATGACAAAATCAACTTTTTCATTGTTTTGATGATTAGTTAGTAAAATAAAATATTAAGAAGGTATTAGTTTTACCACTCATACTCCTCACAGCCTGTGAAGAACACAGAATAGTAGTTACGGCCATTCTCTGTTGTGATGTCCATTCTGTATGCGGAATCAGGCTCAACATAGATTACCATCCGTCCCGAGGCGCTATTCCCCACATAGTTCCGGATTTCTCCTGTAGTCTGATTCTCAAGCACAACATCCACCGTTCCGAGATTTGACAGGAACGACAACTCAAGACTGTTCGTGTAAGAATAATAGAAGCATTCAACTTGAACTTTCGCAGGGGCGAGGTTTCCCTTTGTGTTAGGCTTCGTTTCTTCTTTAACTATAATTGGTTTGATGTCCTCTTTTTGCGAATACATCACAAAGTTAGCTGTCAACAATGACAATAATATTAGTATAACCTTTCTCATAAAAAATGTTTTATTTCCGACTGCAAAGTTCGGGAGAAAGATCGGTTATACAATGAAAAATAGTTTCACTTTCGATAACTATAATTTCCTAACTCTTAATTAGTTACAAACAGATTGAGATTCATTTTCTCACTTCACCCCACTTAACCCACTAATTATCAACATATTAATCAAACGCCAGCAATATATCGTAATTAACAAAGCGTTGACTATCAAACAATCACATCAATCACGATATCAATTCTGAGAAAAGAGCCTTGTTTTCGTCGTTTAGCCTTGCGATCATTTCTTTAATGTTGTACCGCTTTGTGTAAACAGTGTTCACATTATAGCCCATCATTCTGGCTATGGTTTTGGTGTCAAAGCCAAGGATCAGGAAGGAGATGAAACGGAAATCCTTCTCGGTGGCATCCGGTATCGCCGCCCTTAGCTTAGTCATTATGCCATCGAGATTGTCATCAAGCATAGACTCAAGCTCCTTTTGGTTCGGCTCATCCAATATCGCAAGAATCTTTTTAACCTCCGCATAAATATTATCATCACTGTCTTTTGAAGATTTGCCTGATTCGAAGTACCGACGGCACAGTTTATTCAATTGGGCATACTGCTGTTTGTTCACCTGGACATACTTCGCCCTCAGCTTCATCAACGCCTGCTCTTTTTCCGCGGCATCCGAAAGTTTTTCCGACAGGGTTTGTATATTCCTCTCAGCCAATTCATTCGCGGATTTCAGCGAATCTATGGAGCGCAAATGTTCAGCCTCACAAAGGAGCGACTCGTTAAGTCTTTGGTTCACTTCATCATTAATGAATGATATTTCCTCCACCTGACGCCGCCACATTTTCTTTCGTCTCGAATAAATGCCCAGGCCTGATGCCACCACCATCAAGGCTATCAGGAAAATCAGCCATTTCATCTGACGCTGGAGCCTTCTATCCTTATCCAACAGCAGGGACTTACCCTCATAATAACCCGACTGCGCCAACGCCACTGATTGGCCAACAGTCTCCAATACCTCTGAGTCTCTATCATCTATTGATTGTTCGAGGCACACTAAAGCATCCTTGTAATCTCCACGATGCTTGAATATCCTATACTTCCAAATCTTTAAGATAGTCGAGCTGCTGTCCACATTCTCCAACTGCCGGATTACATCGTTTGCAGTCCTATGATCTCCTATGATTTCAGAAGCGTAGGCATAGACTCCATAATCGCTTATGGAAGGCGTTCCATCAAATTCTCCAGTAGCCTTTCTGAACAAGTCAATGGATTCGTGAGGGTCAGAACCAGGTTTGAAGATGTTGTTCCACGCAAGGTTCAATAATTGCCTCGCATAAATGGAGGTGTCACGGATTGGTTGTGAGAAGAAAATAGAATAAAGACTGTCAGCCTTCGCCCAGTCCCGAATGTTCGAATAGCGATTTGCCAACAATCCTGTAGTATTCCACAGCCTGAAAGAGTCCTTGGCCTGGGCAAAATAATCACAGGCCTCCTTACAATATAAAATGCTCTCAGAATTATTATTGTTCCACAAATAGACATCAGAAATAGAGGAACTGATGATTCCCTTGAATACAAGATTGTCCGAGTGGAAGGAATACTCCTTCGCACGGAGATAACTCGCTATCGCGGATTCAGGATCTCCAGTGTCATACTGCGCCGTCCCAAGATAGAAATACATCTTCATCCTGTCATCATTGGAACCGTGGCGCTCATAATAGCTCGCAGCAGGTTTGATGATACGCAGATCAGGGATATCTCTATGATTTCTGGCCAACGCCATCGTGTACAGCAGCGAGTACCTCGCACGCTGCGCCTTGACCTTAAGACCCAGCGTATCAATCGATTCCAACGCAGCCAAAGCGCTGTCAGGCCTTGTCCACATAACGGCATCCGCCGTGTCCATAATCCGCTTGGCCTCTTTGCTCGCACAGGAAGAGACAAATACTATGATGGCGACCACCGCAATTGTTCTAATGACTATCTCTAATGATCTCATGTCACAGATAACGGCCCATTAAGGGGCCGTTTACACCATAAAGATAACAATTATTTCAGACAAGGCATCGAATTATCCGAGAATCTTGTTTTCTTCCACCACTCAAAGATTAAGTCACACATTTTGAATAACGACTCCGACGATGTATTCCACCGAGGCAACACCGTGAAGAGCTCATCCCCACTTTTAAGCTTACGTTCTTCTATAACAAGTTTTTGATTCATAATGGACCTGAAACACTACAACAGAAGATGATGAACCAGACTCACTTGACTAGGGTCTATCATTTGTTGTTCCGGACGATGCCGGATAAGAGAGTGGCAAACTCACGAATATCTCCATCGACACTGGCTTTCTCAATGGCTGCCATATAGTCGTCTATGATGTCTTTGGAGATGATTGTCCAGCGGTAGCCACCGGAGGCGAGCATAGCATTCATAAGGAAACGCCCCATTCGTCCATTTCCGTCCATATATGGGTGTATGAACGTGAAAATGAAGTGTCCCAGAACGGCACGGGTCCAAGCGTCTGGCTCATTTTTAAGCAGAGCAAAAAGTACAGGCATCGCATCCCTGACGGCCTCGGGACTAAGAGGCGTGTGCTTGGAGTTTCTGATGTACACTTGATTTGATCTGTATCCAGCTATGTCAGAAATTTTGATGATGCCTGCCATAACAGATGGAGCGAACATTTCCTGATACCATCTACGATAGTCTTTCTCGACGATGGCACTGGCTTTTGAACCACCAAGTATCATGCGGATGCTTTTCTTGGTCTGCTGAACCTGTCGCAAGACAGCAAGTGATTGTGCCAGTTTTTCGGATGGTAGAGCCATAATGCCGACGTGTTACAATTTAATTTACGCTGCGAAGCGTACTATAATATTATCGTTGTGTAAGTACAATTACTTTTGTGATGAAAGGAAGAATCTGAACGGCATAGCATCGTCGTTCCGAGAACTATCACAGCCACCGACAACAACAAGCCAAGGATCCCGAACTCCATTCCCATACGAAGATATTCATTGAACGCATATTCGGGGCATCCGGCGATCCTTACCCTCTCTTGGCCACGTTCCTCCGTCTCAAAATATTCCGCCTGCGCATCACCGTATGCCCCGAGAGCTTTCCCGAATCCGTGCCCTGTCAGCGGTTTGTCTGCTATGGCGCGCAGTTCCATCTCCCAAATGTGGAAACGGCCAAGCGCCGAGTCCTTCTTGAAGCAGAACGCTCCCGCACCGACAACAAAGGTCACAGCTATAACAGACAGGATCAACCATTTATGCGATTTAAAATATGACTTTGATTCCGTATTGGTCAAGGCGAAAGCAACCGCTGACACGACCAGCGCGACAAAACCGGCCCTGCTCATTGATGCGGGCAGAACTACAATGCCCAAACATCCGGAAACAGATGATAACCAAAATAGTATTCTATCATACAGGTTTACGGAGTCACGCCATTTCCACGCGGCAGCAAAAACCACGGCTATGCAGACCGCGAGGAACCCGCCATAAGGACCAGAGTTAGCGAATCCTCCGGTCATAGGGCACATACTGTTATGAGAGACAATGATTCCAAGCAACTGCATAATCCCAAGCACCGACTCGTAGGCAAGCCATAGCGACAGCGCAGAGACGACTATGCGTTCAGCCACCTCTCGCCGACAGACGAACAAGGCCAATGATAAGAGAACTGTAGCCAGAAAAACCACAACACTAATTTACCGCCTGAATCAATCCAACTTGAACCGATATACCATCATAGAGCCATCCTCTTCGCCACCAATGATTTGAGAATAATAGTATGGAGCGATGTAACCGACGACCTTGAACCCTTTCGGAATCTCACTATCTGACATCAGTTTTCCATCCTTATACACCTGAAGTCCATCGTATTCTGAATCCGCTCCTTTCTTATAAGATCTGAAACATACTCCGGTCTCGTCAATATATTCAATCCAGTAATAGTATCCTTTTTTCGTTATGTTTGTCCTATAGGCATTCATCTCGTCCAAAGAACCGAACCGTTCATAGTCTGTGTCCATATTAACTCCTGAGCGTCCGAACGCAAACTTCGGCTTGCGGTTGTGGTCAAATACATAAACCAAGGAGTCAGCGGCGAAGCCAATGTACATATTATCTTGGTTGTCAATGTCAAACATCACAAAATCCATCCCTCTATACTTTGCCTTGTCTTCACTGAACATAGATGGCAGCCCTTGAATCTCTGACTTTAACGCTTTCCCCTCTGTCATATCCACAACGCCTATGTGGCAGACCTCTTTCTCATAATCAGGACCAAATACAAAATCCGGATCATCCGATACCAGCCCTTCGTAAAGTTTGCCCTTATGGAACCTGGCAATGCATTCACCAGGAGTTGTGTAGGCAAGGAATTCTGACGGGGCATATTCCTTCTGTTGGTCTTTCTCGATAAGGAACCTGTTGACAGCGGTCAAATCTTTTGAGAAGTACTCGAAATCCAGACTTGATCCCGCAATCGCAAGTTCACCATCACCAGACATCGTGCCGATCATATAATGCTTGATTATTGACTCATTCGACGCTCTGCCGTTGCCGAGAGCCCTCTTTATCAGACGCCCCTCAGCATCGAACCTATAAAGCCAGCCATAGAATATGTCCAGGCAGCATATTCCTTGACCCTCCTGCGCCCACGAGAAAGACTCACCTGAATAACGGACGGAATCCAACTGAAGCTGTTCCAGCCGCACACTGTTGTAAGCAGGAGCATCATCACTTTCAATCCTACGCATTGAATCATAAACGTTATCTACATTGGAGCACGAACCCAACAGCAAGACTAACGCCAATATGGAAGCTGCCGATGGCAGCCTCCATATACTAAAAAATATTCCTTTCATAACTAAGAAAATGTTAGCATAATCGTATTACATATTACTCTATCTCATTTCCAATATTGTATCTTAATAACCTCTCAGTTTCAATATTGTATGTGTATAAGAATCTGTTGTCCCAGTCAATATCAAATGCCGTAGCAGGTTTAGGAAGCAGCACTTGCATCAATGGAGCTCCAAACCAATCAAAGAATTGCAAACAATTCCCTGCTCTCAGGCAGGCAAAACAGTCATCGTATAGGCGAAGATCCATATACGCATCCTTGAAATCGCCATACGGTAACGTTGACAACTCTTCTATCGTATTAATATTCTCTCCTGTTACTATGGACAACTCGAACGCCTTGCGCAAAGAGTAAATATTGATGACATCCTGATATATAGCAGCCTCCACAACAATATCTTTCTCTTTATTATAGGCAGCTATGGACGACAGCAAATTATGGCGATATCCATCGCCTTTACCTTCAAGAAGAATCTCATTCAATGCCTCTATAGAACCATTATAGGTCTCATTTCCTCTTGACCAAAGAAAGCGCTGTTGCCCTTTCTCATCTGAGCGAAGTCTTCGACAATAATAAGAGGAATCATCTATCCTAAAACAACTTTTCAATTCCCTAGGTAACTTTTCAATGTCTTTTATGACCTTCGGCACACTTTGATTAATTGACTGTTCAAGGTCAAAATCATAGAAATGTCCTTCAGGATCATAAATGCCGACAATACCATCAGAAATCACCAAATCTTGCATAAAAGGCGGATTGAGAAACTCATAAGGACCGTTTCCCTTACGAAGAAATGAGCCTAGACAAGTTCCATCTGCTATGTCATAAGCATATATAAATTTTTCAGAGGGTACCGAGAATATTATAGTATCTCCAATTATAGCAATATCAAGGGCTCCTGCTGGGACAAAGTTCAAATCCTCACCGTTCTCAAGCGTAGAAGAACAGGGGAATTCCCTTACAGACTTCACATTCTCGAAAACCGCCAAGGAGATATTCCTTGAAGAACACCCACACAGAGTCACACTTAGCGCCACTAATGTAATAATCCATCTTGTCATTTTTTGCCTATCTAGGTTTACCTAAATTTCTTTCGATTTGTTATTCCCAAATTAAGTAATCTGGCAAGGGACATTCGTTGATAGACTCGGATATACGGTCAAAAAAATACATCTTTCCTTTTGAATGATCAATGTCAAACGATGAAGCAGGGAAAGGCACCAACAGTTCACAGATTGGATCTCCGTTCCAAGAGAAAAACTGAAGTCGGGGCAGTTTTTCTTCTTTATACTGTTCTTCTTCAGTGGCATCATAATACAAGGCAGCAAAATAACTATCATAAGCATTTATATGTACATATTGATCTCTTATCAGATCATCTCTCTCCGCTGCCAACTGTTCAATAGACATCAAATGCTTTCCAATAATGATTGTCCGAGCGAAATCGTCATACAATGAATACAACTGTATTGAATTCTGCTGAAGTCCTGCCTCCACCACAAGTTGACGCTCTGAATCAAATGCCACTAATGTTGACAGAACATTAATATCATCTGGATTCTTTACGCTAACCTTATTCAGAAACTTGAGGTGCTCAGGTACGTCATTAACCCCATTCACATTTAATAAAGATCTGATTCTGCTTTTGAAATCATCCGCAGCAGAAGTTATCAAAAACAGGGAATCGTTGCAATAATAAGCACGCGGAATCTCTAGCGGGGCTCTTTCAATAATCAGGTCAAACACCGTATGCTCCTGTTTGAAAGACTCCGATAAATCAATGCGAATCAGATTATTCTGTCCATCAAAAGTATAAGAATAAAGTTTATCACCAAAGGTCCTGAGACCAAGAGCTCCAAAACTTTTAGTACCTCTTAACTCACCGTTCGCCCTTCCCTTTTTTAAGGCGTTACCGATAAAGGCACCATCATCCAAACTATAAGCTGATATATACTTATCCCTATCCGAAGATGAAGCCAACAGCAACAATCTATTTTTGACTGCGATATCTATCACGCCTACAGCTTCTACTGAAAAACTTCTACATTCTGAAAGAGATTCATTTTTAGGAAAATTCTCTACGACAATTCTTTGAGGAAAAGAAACTGTCGTGGTAGATTTATTCTCACAAGAAGTTAATATTACTCCTATAATAGCAATAAATTTGTACCAATATTTCATTTCTTACATATGTCAGGTAATGCCCAAAAAGATGCCTTATGATCGTATTGCATACTGCAATTTCCACAATCTCGGACAGAATAGCCTTCCTTATAAAAATAATCATTATGACAAGTAAGAATGCCTGATGAACTCTCCTCGTTCGACAAAGCCTCTACATTCGCATTAAACAAAACATAAGGATCATTAACGATAAGTTTACTTGTCACAAATAATCCACCAATAAAAAGGATGGAAACAAATGAAATCAAACAATACTTTTTCATATTAGTGCTTTTTAGAATAACATATTCTTGTACAATTATACATCACACATCAAATGAGATCCTCTCAGGTCTCTCCTTACGACTTTAGATATTCAATACTGTACTCCCGAATATGGTCTTCCTCATCAACCGTCAATAAGGATCCGGTCTTACTGTCGATGTCATATTTGGTAATATTTGAAGGCAATGGTATTCGGAACAATGGACTGCCATCCCAGGCATAGCCGTGGATTTCCTTTGTCGTCCCACTAACACGTTCATCGGTGTACATAACAGAGAAGTAACTATCATTCAATGACAAACCTGTATGATAAGTGCATAATTGAGGCGACTGCTTTTCAAGGACACGGATGTCAGGCATAGTCTTTCCATAGCACAATGTGTAACCGCCATCGCCCTCAACAGGATATACCTGAACAAGATTCAACAGACACATCGCCTCAACAATAAGATGACGAGAGCTGTTATAACCAACTGTTCCTGAAAACAAATTAATATTATAGCCATCATTATTGCTTATCTGACAGGAGTTTAACTTGAGCATTGGCTGGCTCATACTTTCTGTTCCTTCGACATTCCGGACATAACGTTCCAAACAAGTGCCATTCTGAACCATTCGCTTCATAAAGCAACGGGATCCGTCCAAAGGCAGCGCCGTGAAGAGTTCCTCCCCGCTTTTAAACTCACGTTCTTTTAAAACAAGATCTTTATTCATAATGGACTCTGAAAGATTCACCTCTACAAGACGGTCAGAATACCGGTCCACAAAACGCATCATATATGAGCCAGATTCGTTATCCAGGCTCAGAGAACTTCCGAATAATGGAAATAACAATTCTTTCGGTCCTCGTCCCTTGGTGAAAAAGTCTCCTTTGCGCTCCAGACAATGGCGATCGTACAAGTGAAGCAACCGGTCCGTCCCCAAAGTCGTGACAACCAACAAAGAGTCGCAATAACGGGCTCCGATAATCCCCATCAAGTCAAGATCTATTTCCCTTGGCTTGAGTCCGGAAAGAGAAATCTCATAGAAATCACTTTCCTCCACTGTGACAACCTTATCCAACGAAGGGCAGTATGAATCACTACAACCCGTGGCCAATAGTAATATGGCCAACATAATAGCATAAATTGATCTCATTTGTTATTATCAAATTACAAGTTTATTTGAGGCATCTTCTTTACGGCTTTCCATCGCCCCAAGCGCTATTCCCACAAATATCGGAAAAATATTTCCACAAATACCGGTTTTTTACATCTTTGCATCCAACCACCAGTACTCATACGCAACGTTCACCAAGCCGCAAGATAGCTGCAAGGCAAAGCCTAAAGCAGATAATACAGCGTTCTTAACAAACTACTTATTAAATGGTTAGAACACCATACGGTAACTTATTTCAGCTTGTACAACACCAAAATCGGATTCGAATCTTCCGTCACATCCGGAACCAACTAAAGCCACATATTCCTCCCGGGACATATTCATTATTTTTGAATATGGCAATGTCCGCTCTCCGAAATCAAATTCAATGTAAGGGCGCGCCTCAGTTCCATCCAATGAATACAGGACGTTTGATTGAGGGAAGTAGAAATATTCCTTCCCGGCCCAAGAGGTGAAGCCAGAGCTTAAAGACACCGGGAAAGGCTCCTTTGCCGGGAAAAAGCCTTTCAAAAGGTGATCCATTTCTTCATTGACAAGAATGAGGCTGTTATTGTCAGGATTCTTAAGGTAGGAATAATAAAGCCAGAAGCCATCCTTTGTCCTTGCGAATCCGCTCGCACCTGGAGTGCCAACTCTATCACTGTCAATCGGATGCGATTCCAGGTGCGCGGAGTTTTTCACACCTGGAAGTCTTAGGTGCCAATAGAACACCCTGTAGCGAAGCCACCAACTCTCAGGTGTGCGAATCCGCTCGCACCTGGAGTACCAACTCGATCATTGTCAAGCCGATGCGGTTCCAGGTGCGCGGAGTTTTTCACACCTGGAAGTCTTAGGTGCCAATAGAACACCCTGTAGCGAAGCCACCAACTCTCAGGTGCGCGAATCCGCTCGCACCTGGAGTGCCAACTCTATCACTGTCAATCGGATGCGGTTCCAGGTGCGCGGAGTTTTTCACACCTGGAAGTCTTAGGTGCCAATAGAACACCCTGTAGCGAAGCCACCAACTCTCAGGTGTGCGAATCCGCTCGCACCTGGAGTGCCAACTCTATCATTGTCAAGCCGATGCGGTTCCAGGTGTGCATGGTTTCTCACAACCAACCGCGGGTCCGAACTCATATCATATGATAAAACAGAAGAACCAGAGAACCGCTGTCAAGAGCATTCTCGGCATCCTCACCGGCCTTCTGGAAGCCTGTGGAGACGATAAAGTCATACATATCCCTGTCCTCAAGCACACTCACGAAAGAATCGGCATAGCTGCAAACTGGTTCCAGCATACAGTTCCGGCCTCCATTTTCCGGATTGGAGACAAAACCATTTGTGTTTAAGCCATAAAGGCAATAACCGCCACCGGCATCTTTTGTCGTGATGTCACAAAAAAGATAATCTCCGCAAACAATCGGCACAGAGCCCAAATGCGTGAAGCTGTTTATTAGGGACACATCATTCTTGTCTTTACGGGATGCTTTATTCTCGAAATCAATCCCGACTGTTTCAATGATCTCACCATTGCCGCGATCCAGAACATAATATGCGTCGTTGCCGTAGGAGCAGAACAAGATCTTGTCCCTGTAAGTGGAGAAAAAACGACCATAGCCGAAGGCATCAAAGCCTTCTTTTTCGCCATAGCCAAGCATCTGTATTTTGATATTCAAATCATTGCCTGTCACAAACAAGCGATATGGCGGTTGCTCTTTTGACAATTTTCCGCCCGCGGTGACAAACGCGAAAATAAGGTCGCCATTTGACAGCACCTCAACGTCCCAAGCGACTATAGGCATCTCTCTGGATGCTTTATATTCCCCCGTCAACGGATCATAGGCAAGCAACTTCTTGCCGATATTGTCCAAAACGTAAAGGTTATCAGAGTCCACCGTGAAACTTTTGACCTCAAGATATTCACCAGGCCCTCTGCCCTGCCTGTCAAGGACGAAACAAAGCTTGCCGTTCATATCATAGGCCAGAATCTTCCGGGAGCTATAGTCAGCGATATAAATCAGATCATTATAAAAAGCCACCTTATCCACAGAGCCCAGCAACGTGTTGTCTCCCGCCTCCAATGGAAGAAAAGTAACCTCTTTGACATATTCAGGAATATCCGGCCGTATCTGCGACTCCCTGCATTCAATGGTCCTGTCAACAGCACAGTCACTCTTTGTGCCTTTGCACGACACAACCATCAACAGACTTAGTAATATTATTACCCCTTTTCTCATAGTTTTCAAGCAGCATATTCAAAATCGTCTTTAGTCGTTGCTAAGTTAGATATAATTCTCGAGAAAAACATTATCTTTGCCGGACAGCCAAAAACGTTTTGTTACGAACAGACAACTTACCACAATCTTGACCTTGGGCATTTTGGCTTCCATGGCGATCGGATGCACCGGTCATAAGGTGAATGCGGACGGCAATGTGGCCGTGGAGTTCAACAACACCATCAATCCTTTGGCGGAAAACATTTCCTCAATCGAGTTGATACCATTGGAAACAGACAGCGAGCATCTGGTCGGCGGCGTCACAGACCTGACCATCGCCGGGGATTCCTATACCGTGATGGATCTGATCAACAACAACATATTCCGCTATTCCGCTGACGGAAAATTCCTTGGGCGCATCGGACAGAAAGGCAACGGGCCCGAGGAGTATATTCGAATAAATGACATCCAGTACCGTGACGGAAACCTTTGCGTCTTTTCAACCCCTTCGAAACTTCAAAGATTCTCATTGGACGGGAATATGATCGACTCGAAGATATTCCCGGAAATGGATCTTGGATCAATGTCTTGGCTGACGGATGAAGGCGTGCTGACATATTACGGTTATGGAGCAGGATTCCTATTATGGCCTGCTGAGCGGCGGTGACTGGCATTGGTTCAGCGCTGGCAAACCTGGTCAGGATGTGTTCGCCGGTTCATTCAAGGAGATGAAAGACGGTATCATCTACTGTCTTCTGGAACCAGCCACGATCAGCACGTTCCCGTCCTCCCTCAAGAAACGCCTCAGCAATCCTGAGATCCTGAACAACATAAACGAAGAGGACAACCGCGTCATCGCAAAGCTCTATCTTACGAAATAACAGCCACGTCTGAAACCACTGAAACATGGATGCGATAATTCATTACCGCATCCATGGTGGTTGATGAAAACAATAATGGTTAGTTGGTTATCACGGACTATTCGTCCTCATAGACATCACCGGTCAGGAACGAGGTTGTGAAGACACGTCCCGACTCCGTGGTAATGTTCATCGTGTAGCAAGAATTGGAAGACACAGGCATCATCATCACCCCTGCGGCACTGCTGCCGGAATATTCATAAGTCTCGCCCGTCGTCATATTGTCCAGCGTGACAAACACGTTTCCAAGGTTAGACTTGAAGGACAGCTCTACCATATTCGTCAAGGTGTGGTAGTAACCGTCTATAGGGCATTGCGCCAAAGAACGGTTCGTGGACGAGGATGGCTTTGTGTTTTCCAGGACGATCAACACAACAAGCGTCTCGTCCTTACTCTTACACGGAGAATACGTTTGACTGATGAAAGTCAGCGCGAGCAGCGCAAATAAAACTTTTCGCATAATTGGTTTTATATTTGGTTTTCGCAAAGGTCGCAAGAAAGAGCATTATTTCAATGAAAAAAAGTATTAACAGCCGCCATCAGTATATTATTAAGACACAATGAATTAAGCCTATGTTAAAGTCAAGAATCTCAACACGTGCGCATATCGGGCTCAATTTCAGACAGTTATACTGGCAGGAAAGAATAATGGATTCCTGAACAAATTAAATATCAGACTTTTACGTTTGTCAACCTATAAAGTCAAGGTAAAAATCCTTGTTCTCAGAGACGATTTCGGAGATCTTGGCCCTCATACGAGCCCGTTTCGTATAGACACTCTGCACCGTGTAGCCCATGATGCGGGCGATGGTCTTGGCATCAAATCCGAGGATATTCAGTGCGATGAAACGGAACTCATTGTCTGTAGCGTCCGGCAAATCCGCTCGCAGCTTCCCCATGATTCCGTCCAGATTCTCGTCTATCATCCGCTCCAGTTTCTTCTGGTTGCAATCATCAATCACACTGACAAGCCTCTTCACCTTCGCATAGATTCTCTCCTTCTCCTTTCCGCTTCCTGCCGTCTCCCAATATTCCACACATAGATCATTCAATTGGCTGTACTGACGCTTGTAGGTTGAAACATACTTCCTCCTGAGATTCCTCAAGGCAAGTTCCTTGTCCGACAAAGCATCGTGCTCCTTGGAAAGCCTGGAGCTTACCTCCTCGTTGATCATGGACATCTCGCTCATCCGCCTCGCCCACTTTCGTTTGCCGTGCATATAGACCGTGATGACAACAAACAGGCCGATCACCGAAAGCAAAACGACAATCCATCTGACAAGAATCTGCATGTCATGGTCTTTTTCCATCATTTCTGACTTGGTCTTGAAATAATCCGACTGCGCTTGAGTGACGGATTGGTTCAAAGTGGCGTTCAATGATTCTTCCTGCAAGACCACAGACTGTTCGAGCATATTCAAAGCCTCCTGAAACTTTCTCCGATGTTTGAGCACACGGTACTTCCAAATCATTAACGGAACAGAGCCGTTCACTCTCTCCTCCAATTGGGAAAAGATGCTGTCCGCCGCACGATGGCAGCCTATATTGTCCAAGGCATAAGCAAAAGAGGCATAATCAATCGCGGAAGGTTTCCCACCATATTCATCAACCGCTTTCTGAAATATCGCCACGCTTTGCCTCGGATTTGGCTCCGGACGGGAAAGAGAGTATCTGGCGATATTGAACAAATGTTCAGCCAAGACTGCGGTGTCATGCGGAGGACTGGAAAGGAATATCGAATAAAGGCTGTCCGATTTGTCCCAGTCCTTGCAATCCGCATAGTAAGAAGCCAGACGTCCTGTCGTTATCCAAGTCCTGCAGGAATCACCCGCCTCACTGAAACAGTCAAGAGCCTCTTTTGAATATCTGATCTTTTCGGGGAAATTGTTGTTCTGCGCATATACATCCGAAATGGCGGAGGAAATCAAGCCTCTGAAGACAAGATCGACAGAACGCATTGAATATTCCTTCGCCTGCATATAGCATTTGACCGCGGAGAGATAATCGCCTCCATTATAGTAAAGTCTGCCAAGATAATAGTACGACATCATCCGATCGGTGTCAGAGCCGTGGCGATCATAATATCTGACCGCCAGGCTGAGGACACTGATGTCAGCCGTGTCGATACAGTTTCTATCCAGCGCCATCGCATAAAGCAGGGAGAATCTCGCGCGACTCGATTCCGGCCTCAATCTCAACGTGTCCACAGACCCAAGCACAGACAGCGAGCTGTCCGGCCTTGTCCAGATAAGGTTTCCCGCAACGTCCAACGCATAGTCTGTCTCATTGCCTGAGCATGAAGAAAAAGCAACCACGGCAAATGCGGACACAACAAAAGTGTTGAATATCCTGAATAGTTTCATGGTGCGAAAATATGAAAATATCCAGGAGAGGAATTGCAACCAAAGGTTATTGGTTACAAGTTCAAGTTTCAACGAAATAAAAAAATCCGGTCACTTCGAGATGTTCAGTGACCGGATAACTTTATGACCTGCCTGTTAATATGGGCTGAAATCAGAAGGAATAGGCTCCAGGGCCGATGCTGTGGATCTCGTAGCTGGAGTCGTCCTGAGGGTCAAGGATGGCGGCATCCGTGTTTTTCGGGACATAGACCGTGGCGTGGGTTCCAAAAGGGATCCGGCCTTCCATGCGTACCTTGTCACCGTCCACCGTGACTTTGGAGACCAACGTTCCGTAAGGAGTCGCCGTCGTGTAGGAGACTTCGCCCAGCTCACGGACTGGAACCGGACGGATGATGATGTGCTTGTAGCCAGGCTCTTCCGGATCAGTGCGCACTCCCGCAAGCATCCTGTAGAACCAGACGAGACCGCCACCGAACATCGGATGGTTGCGCGAATCGTTGCCGTTCCACTGCTCCCACGTGGTTGTCGCACCCTGCTCAAGCCACCATCCGAAGCTCGGGAAGTCCTTTTGGTTGAGGAGCGTCCAAGCGACATCGTTCATTCCGTTCAGGGCAAGTGTCTCATAAAGGAAGCGGTGAGCGACGAATCCCACATTGACATGGCCGTTGTACTTGACCATCAGCTCGTCGCGGAGTGTGGCGCGCACATCCTCAAGTCTCTCGCGGGGAACACCCATGTACAAGGCATAGACATTGGAGCCGAAATCCCCGTAGCTTTTTGTCTCAGGATCGTAGAACCGTTTGTTGAAGGCGTCACGGATTCCTTCGGCCTTGGCGGAATAGGCGGCGGCTCCCGCCTCGTCTCCAAGCACCTTGGCCGCTTTCGATGTGATGTCGGCGCACAACCAATAGAAGAATGTGTGGACGAGTTCGTCCTGAGGCAGGCCGAATGCCGGAGCCCAGTCGCCGAGGTTGTACCAGTAGAGAGGCGCGCCCTGAGGCGTAGGCTTGTGGAAGGACGAGGTGCCGTCCTCTGCCCGCCAGGTGTCGTAGTAGCGCACGAAATCCTTCATCGGCTGGAGGCAGTCGGCGAGAAGCGTCTTGTCACCGTAGCTGTTGTAGAACTCCCAAGGCATGACACAGATGGCGGCTCCCCAGGCCGGGCCTCCTCCACAGCACGGCTCCCACGGAGCGCCGTTCGGAACATAGCCTGACTCCGGATTCTGACTGCCCTTGACATCGCCGATCCATTTGTTGTAGAAGGAGGCGGCATCGAAGTTGGCGAGAACCATCGGCATGGCTACCTCGCCGTCGCCGGTGTAAGGAAGTCTCTCCCGGTGAGGACAGTCGGAAGCCACGCCAGCGTGCATGTTGTCAATCTGAGACTGTCTCCAGATCTTTTCGATCTGACAGAACAACGGATTCGAGCAGTCAAACTCGGCGTCAGGCTTCACATTGCTGCCGACCGACTCTGCCACGACCTGTGAGACGTCAAGGTTCTCCATCCCGGAGACTATCGCCTCCCGGAACACGTACCAGGTGAACCGAGGGCTTGTCGTGACCTTGCCGTCGGAAGCGCAGACATATTCACACCTGCCGGCCGGATACTCGGACAGGTGGTTAACCCTCAGTGTGTCTCCTTTCCTGACATTCACGCCGTCCAGCTTGACCCATCCTGAGATGACCTTGCCGAAATCAATCTTGAACGTGCCGTCCTCCAGACGCTCGAAACTGACAGGCTTAAGGGTTTCCAGCACCTTGTCTGTCGGTCCCATGTTGGCGGTCAGCCTGCCCTGCGGAGCTTCCTTCAGGACGGCGTGGCTCAATGAGGAGTCATCCAATCCTGGCTTGTTCCATCCCGGAATCTCAAAGTTGGCATCATAGACTTCTCCCTGGTAGAGGTTGCTGAACACGACCGGAGAGTGAGCCTCCTTCCATGTGGTGTCCGAGCAGACATATTCAATGCCTCCGTCTGAATATTCAAGCGCCATCTGCAGGATGAACCTCGGGTAGCCGTAGTTCGCTATGGTGTTGTTGTTGAACAACCCTTCATGGAAATAGCCGCTCCCAAGGAGCATCGAGACGGCGTTCGCCCCCTTGCCGAGCATGTCGGTGATGTCGTAGGCGAGATACAGGGTTCTGTAGGCGGTGACTTCCGGCTCCAGCGGGATCCGCGGATTGATGAGAAGCGCCGGTCTGGCCGTGTAGTCAGTCAGGCCAGGAACGAAATAATCGTCTCCGACCTTGCCGCCGTTGATGGACATCTCGAACCAGCCAAGTCCGCAGACAAATGCCTTCGCACGGACAAGTCCCTCTCTGACAGTAAATTCCTTTCTGAATATGGGTGCGGAGTTGTCCGCCTCCGGAACGCTGTCATCCTGCCATGAGGCACCTATCCACTTCGCCCGCCAGTCACTTTCGCTGAACATTCCGGTCGTCCAGCGGGCAGGTCTCGCCCAGGTGGAGACCTTGTCCTTGCCGTCCCAGATCCTGACCGTCCACCAATAGTCCTTCATGGACTCCATAGCCGGGCCTGAATATGCCACCAGATGCGACTCGGCACCAACCGTCTTACCCGAGTCCCAGATGTCGGCCTTGCCTTCCTTGAGGGCATTCCTGTCCGTCGCCACCAGCACCTGCCACGCCGTCTGGGTCGTGTTGTTTATCCAGGAGAGCCTTGGGGCCTGGGTGTCAATCACGATGTCGTCGCCTTCCTGGTACTCGCACCGGAGGGATTCCGGCGCCGTGGCCGCGCCACATCCGCATAAACCCAATGTAAGACCAATAAACATTGCCGCCAGAATGGACGGCCGGATTCCTGTTGTCTTCATATTTCAGTGTCTTGGTAATCCGTTACTTGATCTGAGGCAGTCCAAGATCCTTGAAGGTGCGAGGAGCCGGGGTCTTAGGAAGCGGCTTGCGGTCCTTGATCTGCTGAAGGGCAACCTCAATGGCCTTGTCAAGCTGCTGATCCTCACCGGCATATTCCTTGACCGGGTCATTGTCCAGCAGGATGTCCGGATCGACACCGTGGTTCTCGACGATCCACTGGCCCGTCGCCGCGTCGTAGTTGGTGAAGAACGGCACGCGCACGTCGGTTCCGTCCATGTACGGCAGCGAGCCGCTGATGCCCACGATTCCGCCCCAAGTCCTTGTGCCGATCACCGTTCCAAGGTTGTTGGCCTTGAAGCTCCACGGGAAGAGGTCACCGTCCGATGCTGAATATTTATTGATCAGCAGCACCTTAGGGCCCGTGTGGGTCCCTTCCGGAATGGTTCCGTTCTGGTTGGAGTTCCTGTACATCGTCATCCTGTAAACCTTGCGGAGAAGCCTCTCGATGACCATCGGAGAGATGTTTCCACCACCGTTGGCGCGGTCATCGATGATGAGAGCCTCCTTGTCGAGCTGAGGATAGTACCAGCGTGCGAACTCGTTCAGTCCCTCAGGTCCCATGTCAGGGATATAGATGTAGCCTACCTTGCCACCGGACTTCTCCTCAACGGTACGGATGTTCTTCATAACCCATTCGTAATGCTCAAGAGGATATTCATCGGCGATAGGCTTGACAACGACCTTGCGCCCGCCCTCGGCGGCCGACTTGCTGACGGTCAGTTCGACAAGTTTGTCAGCTTTTCCGACAAGGAGCCTGTAGATGTTGTCAACGTCCTTAAGAGACTGTCCGTCAATGGCTGTGATGAAATCGCCCTCGGAGATATTCATTCCCGGTTCGGTCAACGGTGAGCGGAGTTCGTTCCTATAGACAGCGCCGGAGTAAATGTGATTGATCTTGAAGTAACCGCTCTTGTCCTTGCTCATCTTAGCACCGAGAAGACCCATCGGGATGCGCTCAGGCTTAGGGTAGTCGCCCGGATTGACGTAGGCGTGACCGCTGGCGACCTCGCCGATCATTCCGCCGATCACGTAATTGAGGTCAAGACGGGTCTTGACATAAGGCAGGAGAGCTGCATACTTCTCCTTGACGGCCTTCCAGTCGCGGCCGTGCATATTCTCAAGATAGTAGCCGTCGCGGAACGCTCTCCAGACCTCGTCGAAGATCTGAGGCCACTCCTGGGCGTAGTCAACAACCGTGTACATGTTGTCCACATCGACGGCCTCGCCTCCCGACACCTTGGCGGCAGGGAAGCCTACAACCGTCCACTTGCCTTTCGCCGTGGAGAGCGCCTTCTTGTCGCCTGGGCGGTAAAACACCATGCCATCCGAGCACTGTTCGGACTTACCGGTCTCGAAATCAAGCACCTGTGTGCCATGACCGTCCCTGTACCAGAGTTTCTTGCCGTCGCTGAAATAGGATCGTGAACCTCCGACCGGGAGCTTGATGGTTCTGTAAAGAAGACCGTCCACGTCAATCTTCACATCCTCGGATTTCTTGCCCGAAGCCTTAGCGTCCTTCTGGTCTTTGGAAGCCTTGCCGCCTTTGGCCGGTTTCTTGTCAGCCTCAGCCGGTGCGGAAACATCTTCTGATTCAGAAGCGTCTGAAGCCACGGCGGACTCGCTGTCTGTCGGGAGCAGCGGAGAAGGTGTGCCGGCAGCGAGCATCGTCATATAAACTCCGCTTCTGTCAGTGTAAGCGAAGTTCCACTCGATCCAGCTGTAGATCGGACGGAAATCCCTGTCAGATGTGAATATCAAGTACTTGCCATCAGACGAGAACTTCGGCGAACTTGAGTCGTACCATTTCTCCGTGACAGGATATTCCTTGCCGGAAGCAAGGTTATAGACATAGACCACACTCATTTTGTTCGGAGCCGGGCGGCTGTAGGTAAGCCACTTGCTGTCAGGGGAATATTCAACATCCCTTATTTCCTGTTCAGGGCATTGAAGGACAGTCCGTTTGGTTTTGGCGAACGGATCGACCTCAACGATGCGGTTCTTTCTGTCGGTGTAAAGGATGTGCTTGCTGTCCGGACTCCATTGAAGGTCACGGATGTAGGTGTCGTTGTCCTTGGTGACCTGGACAGGCTCGCCACCGGCGGCGACATCGTAGAGGTAGACCTCGGTCTCCCCTGTTCCGTCACCTATGAAGGCGATGTACTTTCCGTCAGGACTCCAGTCGGCGCTGCGCTCGTTCGAGCCAGGGGTCTTGGTGATGTTCCTCGTGATTCCCTTTCCGACAGGCACATCGAAGAGTTCTCCGCGGGCTGTGATGGCCATTCTCTTGCCATCTGGGGAAAGGCTGAACGAAGAGCGGCCTTTCTTGCCGACATTCATCCTTTCGGCACGGGCATAGACAAGGTCGGAGCCAAGGGTGATGTGGATCTGCTCGCTGGCCTTGGTGGCCGGGTCGAGCTTGTAGAGGTAGCCTCCTTTCTCGAACACAACGAGTCTGCCGTTCGTGCTCGGGAACTTCACGTCATAGTCATCGAATGATGTCACCTTGGCCGTGGCTTTGGTCTTCGTGTTGTAAACGAATAGGTTCATCGTCATGTCACGGTCGGACGCGAAATAGATCTCGTCGCCTACCCACATCGGGAAGATGTCCTGCGCCGTGTTGTCGGTGACCTTCTCGACCTTCCTGCCGTCATAGACCCAGATCTCGTCGGCCATTCCGCCACGGTAATATTTCCAGGTCCTGAACTCTCTCATCACCCGGTTGTAAGCAAGTTTCTTCCCGTCAGGCGAATAGGAGCAGAAACCTCCTTCCGGAAGCGGAATCTCCTTCGGCATCCCGCCATTCACGGAAACCGTCCAAAGCTTGCCGGAAAAGCCATCGCCAGTGCGGTTTCTGAATATGATGTTCTTTCCGTCAGGTGTCCATCCCATTACGATGTTGTTAGGTCCCATCCTGTCACCGAGGTCGTCACGTCCGTTGGTGGCCGTGTAGGTCAGACGGACAGGCTCGCCGCCTTTCGCCGGGATGATGTAAACCTCACGGTTGCCGTCATATTCACCGGTAAAGGCGATCGTCTTGCCATCCGGTGAGTAGTGCGCGAACATCTCGTAGCCGATGTGGGAGGTCAGTCGGCGTGCCTCGCCACCGCTGAGCGGAGCCGTGAACAGGTCGCCGGCGTAAGAGAACACAACTTCCGTCCCGTTGGTCGCCGGGAACCTCAACAGCCTCGCCTCGTCGGTCGCTTCAGCAGGCCCACCAACCGCCGAAAGCGTCATTCCTCCAAGAAGGAGGGTCAAAAACATTCTTTTCATAATATTAATGAATTATTGGATTTCACGTGTAAGCCAAAGTTTCAGCAATGGATCCGAGAGAGTATATTCATTGCCCTCTTTTGTAATAAGATCCATCTCAAGGAGCTGTTTGGTCGCGGACTGGACGGAGCTTGCGGACTTCAGCCTGTGTCTTTTCACAAACGCCGAAGCCGTCAGACCTTTAGCAATACCTTCTGAATGAATCGCATACAGCAATTCTTTCTGCTGTTCTGTTATTACCGAAAGTTGCTCCCGGATGCGCCTGGAGCTCTCCTCGATAAAGCGGTCCGTCATATTGTCCACAAGATCGACATCCGCGGTTCCACCTGTAGCCGTCTCCGCAAACGCATCGTGCATTATTCTCTGCACATAAGCGGTTATTCCCTCAAACACATCATAAGCCTTGTGGACACAATCTTCCGCAACTGTCTTTCCATACCTTGCGAACAGCCCCCGTGCAAACCGAGCATAAACGCCCCTGTCAATCGGATCCATACTCAAATTGGTCGCACTCTGGTAAAACGGCCTCTTTGAGTCCAGAAACATCTGATCCATTATCCTCCTCTCACTGCCGGAAAAGATAAAATTAGAGTTGGAAGAGCGCTGAATATTCGCCCTCAGCAATGCCTCCACACCTTTCTCGCGGTATTTCACAACCTGCTGAAACTCATCGATAACAACAATGCAGCGCCTGTCCGCCTTCTCCAAATATTCGAATATCTCCTCAATGGTATATTCAGGAGCGGTAATATCCCCCAGACGGACGTTGAATGTCGGCTTTCCACTCACCGGATCAAATCCAAAACTCCCTTGAAGCGACCTTAGAGTCGAAGCGAAAGACTTCATAAGTTTGTCACTATGCCTCGCGACCTTCTTGAAAACCCCATTTCCGAACTCCATTATAAGTTCCCTCAGACTGGAGGTGTGAAGAATATCCACGAATATCACGAAAAACTTGTCTTTCAGCCTCTCTTCATCAAAGCAATGATAAATAAGCTCCGTCTTCCCGACCCTCCTCGGAGAGGTCAGAACGACATTTTCCCCATTTAATATGCAGCCCGTCAACCGCTTGGTTTCTGTGTCCCTGTCACAGAAAAATTCTGGAGGAATCCTTCCCGCGACAAAGAACGGATTGATATAATTGTCCATAGTTAATCCCATCTACGGCAAATATAACAAAAATTATTCTGTCAAAATTATTTTAGCAGAATAATTTTAATAGAATAAATTCAGTTTGTTCCCCAGAAAGCCCTCTCGTGTACCAAAGACCTTATTATAGAGGTTTGGTACACCAGAAAGCAGTTATACGTACCAAAGGCATTATTTAGAGCACTTGGTACCGCAGAGAGGCTTCTCGTGTACCAAAGGCATTATTTAGAGCACTTGGTACCGCAGAGAGGCTTCTCGTGTACCAAAGGCATTATTTAAAGCACTTGGTACCGCAGAGAGGCTTCTCGTGTACCAATCCCTTTAGACATTCACAGATTGCCACCCTCAGGGCAGAAAAATCAAATGGCAAATTTTGGTAACGTGCAAAATTTGCCATTTGCCTTTTTTCTGCCCCCTCTGTCAGCGGAGATTATGCGTTTTTAACATCCGGTCGCTTCGACAAGCTCAGCGACCAGAGCACATACTATTCAGTCAGTCCCCTGGCACGGAGAAGAGCACCCGGGTCCGGCTGCGCGCCACGGAAGGAGAGGTAGAGGGTCATAGGCTCCTCGCTGCCACCCTTCTCAAGGAAGGTCTGGCGGAACTTCAGAGCCACCTCAGGATTGTAGATGCCCTGCTGTTCGAAGTACTCGAAGGCATCCTTGTCCAGAACCTCGGCCCAGAGATAGCTATAGTAGCCGGCACTGTAACCGCTGTTGAAGATGTGGTTGAAGTATGTGGTGCGGTAGCGAGGGATAATCTCGTCGATAAGACCCATCTCACGGCAGACCTTCTTCTCGAATTCTGCCACATTGGCGGCCTGGTCTCCCTCGGAAAGCTTCGCGAGATCCTCCTCGGTGAGTTCGTGCCACTTCATGTCGAGGATGGACGCGGCGCAAAGCTCGGAGGTCATGAAGCCCTGGTTGAACTTGCCGGCATTGTTAATCTTGGCCACAAGGGAGTCAGGAATGACCTCACCGGTCTCGTAATGCTTGGCATATTCAGCGAGAATCTCCGGCTGGAAAGCCCAGTTCTCATTAAACTGCGAGAATGTCTCCACGAAGTCACGGGCGACATTGGTTCCGCTGACGGAAGGATAGTGGCACTTTGTGAGAAGTCCGTGAAGGGCATGGCCGAACTCGTGGAACACAGTCTCGACCTCATCAATGGTGAAGAGGGCCGGGAGAGATTCGGTCGGAGCCGTCATGTTGCAGACGTTGATGACGATAGGGCGAACGTCATTGCCCTGGGCGTCAACATACTGCTCACGGAAGTTCGTCATCCACGCGCCGCCTCTCTTCGAAGAGCGAGGGAAATAGTCGGTCGAGAATATTCCAAGAAGACTTCCGTCCGCGTCAATGACCTTGAAGGCCTCGACGGCAGGGTTGTAGAGCGGAACATCCTTCAGCGGCTCGACGGAGATGCCGTAAAGCTTGTTGGCGGCGAAGAATATGCCGTTGCGTACATTCTCCATCCGGAAATATGGCTTCGTCAGATTCTCGTCCAATGAATATTTCCGCTGACGTACTTTCTCGGCGTAGTAGAACCAGTCCCAAGGCTCGATCCTCGAACCTGCGGCCACCTTACCGGCCTGGATGTCCTCATCCATAATCACCTGCATGTCAGCCACCTCTTCCTTAGCCTTGGCCACTGCCGGGCCGATGATCCTGTCAAGGAAAGCGTCCACGGTAGCAGGGTCGTGAGCCATCTTGTTGTCCAGCTGATAGGCTGCGAAATTGTCGAAGCCAAGGAGTCTGGCCTTCTCGGCGCGGAGTTTCAGGATCTCAAGGCAGAGAGCCTTGTTGTCATATTCATTGCCATTGTTGCCCCTTGACGAATAGGCTTTGAACATCGCCTCGCGGCGGTTCCTGTCCTCGCAGGATGTCATCTCGGAGGTGTAGGATGAGACAGGGAGTCCGAATTGCTCCTTGAATGCGTTGTTCTCGGCCAGAAGGTTCGTGCCGAACTTCTGCTGCGCGGCGGCGATCTTCTGGTTGATCTCCTTAAGCCTTGCCTGGGCGGCCTCCTCCAGATCCACACCGTTGCGGGTGAAACTCTGGTAGAGCTTCTTGAGAACCATCTGCTGCTCTCTCGTAAGTCCGCTCTGGTCAGCGTCATAGACAGCCTTGACACGCTCGAAGAACGCCTTGTTCATCGAGATGTTGTCCTCGTGCTCGGTCATCAGCGCGGTGGCCTCCTCGACAACTTTGTTCATCTCATCGTTTCCCTCTGTCTCCTGAAGGTTGAACAGCACGGCCGTCGTCTTGGTCAAAGTCTTGCCGGACAGCTCGTAAGCCGCCACGGTGTTCTCAAACGTCGGCGCATCCTGATTGTTCAGGATGGCCTCAAGTTCCTTGTTCTGCTCCTCAATCCCGGCCTTGACGGCAGGAATGTAATCGGTAAGCTGAATCTTCTCGAACGGCGGAATGCCGTAAGGTGTGTTCCATTCCTCCAGGAACGGATTGTTCTTTGTCTGTGTGCAGGCTGCCATCATAGCGATCGCTCCTAATGCTAAAAGTGTTTTTCTCATAATGTGGTTTAATTATTTAACGATTTCCACTCCTGTAAGATCAATGAGGGTGAACTGTGCATTGCCCTTGTAGATGGTAAGGATGCCCTTGACATTGATCGGGGCGCCACCGAGGATGGCCTCGTCAATCTGGGTGTCTGCGAAGCGGGAATAGCCGCTGGTGCGGATCTGCACGGACTGACTGCCCATATTGAAGTACTGGCTGACGGAATATGCCGACGCGTTCTTCAGCAGGGTGGCCTTGAGTTCGGGATCCGAGATCTTCCTCGAATAGTCAGCCACATCCCCATCATCGAACTTTCCGGAATTCAGGTAGCCGATGAAACCCTGCTGGGACATCGCCCAGGTCGTTATGCCCCACGTCGGATCCGCGACCGGCTTGTAGTCCTTGCCTGTGCCGGATAGGAATATCCTGTTGGACGAGGACTTCTTGTCCTTGTAGGAGTCTATGTAGATCAGGCAGAAGATCTCGTGGGCGTAGGTCAGGCCGTCAAGTTCGACATAGCAGCCGATGTTCTCCTCTTTCAGAAGATCGGCGGCGGAGACTTTCTTAGGCTGCAACGGAGTGTCAATCTTACCTCTGAATATGTGAGTGTCAATGATGTACTGAACCTCGATGTAGGAGGTCTCATATTCACCGGTAGGATCGGCGTAGCCCAGCTGGATCATTCCGTTGTAGGCGCCGAGCGTGAGGCCGCCGCACTTGACATAGACCCACTGGCCGAGCTTGTAGTCGTTGTAGAGGGCGTTCTTGCCGATCTTTAACTCTATGCCGCCCGTGGCGTCCTGGATGTAGATGCTCTTGTAAACATTGCCGCTGCGGTCCTCGGAGACCACCTGCCCTCCGATGACGATGTCCTTCTCGATCTTCACCGGACCGGACTTGTACAGAGCCTTGAGCTGGGCGATGGTCGTGTTGGGGGTCATCGTCACAGGCTCGTAGACATCAGCCTTGCCGTAGTCCGTGGTGAAGACCTGATCCCACTCCTCGCAGGAGGCGAGGACGAAAATGGCGGCGATCAGCGCGAAATATATTCTTTTCATACCTTGGAATCCTTAGAATCTGAAATAAATGTTCAACATGTAGTTGATTCCGCTCATGTAGAAGTACTTGGAATCAAACCTGTAGAATCTCTCCTTGCTGACGGTGTTGTCCACAAGGCGGGTCTGCTCGTAGCCGCCGGTGCGTACATCCCTGTTGTTCAGGAGGTTCTTCACCTGCATCGAGAAGCCGAGCTGGTACTTTCTCTGAATATACCAGGACTTGCCCACGCTGGCGTTCACGAGCATGAAGTTCTTGAACTTCTCCTGCGCGGCCATGTACTCGATCTCCTGGGCGGTCACCTGACCGTCAGGCCCGGCTGTGGCCATGTCCGTCCTGTAGAGAGGGTTCATGTCCAGATAGGAGTTCCCGAAGAAATCCACATCCGCGTCGATGAACCAGTAGTTCTTGTTCCACGCGAGGCCAAGGCTGGTCGCAAGCTGCGGGGTGCTAGGCACATAGTGCTGAACGGTCTTTCCGTCCACGGTAGGATGGCTCTTCCAGTAAGGAATCGTCACTCCGTAGGTTCCGGCGACATATTCAGCGCTGTTGTCGAAGGTCTGGTACATCGTAGGGTTGGAGGTGTAGATGTACTGGCCGTAGGTGAACACTCCCTGAAGGGAAAGGTTAGGCACCGGAGTCGGCACCTTGAAGCCGAGTTCGACTCCGACGTGCCTCTCGTCGATTCCGGACATCGCGAAGTTGGTGAACGAGTTCTGCGAGTCATCGTAGAAGCTCATCACGTCCGTCTGATCCTTGATGGAGGTGTAGAATCCGGTGACGCGAACATCGTAGCCGGAATTGCTGTAGGCGTAGTTGATGTCCGCCGTCAATGTCTTGATGGTCTTGAGGTCAGGCATCACGGTGTTCCTCGTCCTCGGGGAGATGAACGCCTGGTTGAATGTCGGGGCCTCGGTGATGTAGGCTGCGTCGGCGTAGATCCTGTGGCCTCCGCTGATGAAGTAGCCGAGGTTGATCTTTCCGGATCCCGTCAGGAAGTCCTTCTTGTCGGACTCACCCTTCGAGGTTATCGGCCTGCCGTCGATCTGGTCGTACTTGGTGATGACTTCCCCATTGTAGGTGAACGGGTTGCCGTTGTCGTCAAGTCCCGGGAAAAGACCCTTCCTCAAAAGACCTTCCCTCCAGAATTTCGAATATCCAAGCCTTCCGGCCACCGTCGCCTCGAAGCCGCCGAGCGTGAAACGTCCAGAGGCCCAGGCCTCCGCGCGGCGGACGTGGGCATAGTAGTCGTAGCCGTACTTGTCACCCTGGGCAAGGGTCTGGGCGGCTCCGTTCTTAAGATAGTAGTCCAGATCGTTCTGGATCATCGTCGGATAGGCGGCGAAATCCCTCTCGGCGAACTGGTCGATGTTGACATAGTAGTCTCCTCCGAGCAGGTCGTCCAGAATCTTGTAGTACTCCGTGCGGTTCCACTTGTAGGAGAGTCCTCCGTTGACTGTCAGGAACTTGACAGGATTCCACTTGGCGTTGACAGCGAAGTTGAGGTCGTTCTGATCCACACGCCTCTCCTCGATCACGTACTTCGAGCGGTTACCTGAGGCGGTGGAATTCAAGGAGTTCACGGCATAGAGACGATCCCAGTTGATGTGGGTGGTCGATGAGAGGTCGGTCTCCCAAGCCTCCTTCGCCCATGCGTACTTGGCGAAGTTACGACGGTTGTAGTCCGTGTTGTCCATGTAGAAATAGCTCGGAAGGTTCCTGTAGTAGTCAGGACGAGGATCCGGGGCATCGTACCAGTCAAGAGCCGTGTAGCCGTTCTTGCCGAATCTGTAAAGCACTGTGGCCGAGGCCGAGAACTTCTGGGACTCAGGTGTGAATTCGTACTTGAGGATGGCGATCGGCTCGTGGGTCTTGCGGACGCGGGCGTTGCGCACCTTGCCGTTATAGTAGCCCCAGTTGGAGTTGTACATGTTGTCGCCCATCAGATCGTAGACCTCCTGGGTGGAACCGTTCTGCGCCCCACGCTCGCCAGGGGCGGCCATGAATGTGAATCCCAGCTTATGCTCCTCGCCGAACCTCTTCTCCACGGCTCCGTAGTAGCCGAACGAGCGGTAGAAAACACCCTTTATCCAGTCATTTCCGCCAAGCCTCGCCGATGCGCTGAAAGCGTAGGACCAGCCGTTGTCCAACTGTCCGGAAGCGTAGGTCAGCATCAGGCGGAGCCTGTACAGAGCGCTGTTGGTCAGCACGCTTCCTCTCCAGCCTGTGCGGACGGAAGAGGCCATCGGCATGATGTTCGTGAGGCCGTTGTAGCCGCCGAATCCGAAATCGGAGACCTCGGCTCCGTTCACGGACTCCTTGCTTCTGGTGGCCTCGTTGAGACCGCTCCAGAGGGAGTACGGCGTGTAGCCCGTGATCGCGTCGTTCATCCTCACGCCAGCAAGATAGACATCCTGTGACTCACTGGAATAGCCGCGGACACGGAAGCGCACGGAACTGAAATTGTAGCCGGCCATGTTGTTGAACACATCGTTCTGGCCGAAAAGGATGGTAGGGCTGTCCTGGTAGCCGGAATCGTCCATGTCGAACTCAGAGAAACTGGCGTCGTCCACCTCGGCGACTTTCGCCACCGGGGTCAGGGACAGGTTGAACATGTTCTTGACATAGCCGTCGTTGACGGTCACGTTCACTCTGGACTGGAGATAGTCCGGGCTTTCGATGACAAGGTCGTACATTCCGTCCTTCAGGTTCCCGATCTGGAACGTTCCGTCCTGTCCGGCCTTCACACGGGCGACTTCCTTTCCTTCTGAATACAGGATCAGATCCGCTCCGTCAATGGTCGCCTTGCTCAAGCGGCTGACGACCGTACCTTTCACGCCACCGGTGTAGTTCTGGGCCGATAAAGTCAGAGCCAGAAACAGAGCCGATGCGGCAAGGAATATTCTTTTGTTCATATTTATTGAATATTAACTATTTATCCATTTGGAGGGTCACTTCGACAAGCTCAGTGACCGAGCCTCTGCGGTCACTGCACTTTCAGTCACCGAGCTTGTCTAAGTGCCGAAGCGACCGAAGTAACTACTTGTTACTAATGACAATATAGGTCGGGTAGTGGTCGCTGTAGCCGCCGACGTAGGAGCCGGATGAATATGTCCGGAACGGCGTACCCTTGTACTGTCCTGTCTGCTGAACCATGAACGGCTGGTTGAAGACGCGTCCGTAGTACTTGCCCTTCACGATCGGAACAATCCTGAGCGTCCCCTTCGGAGCGTTCACAAGCGCCTCGTTCGCAAGGATGATGTCGTAGATGTTCCACTCGCCACGATAGGCCAAAGAGCCGTAACCGGCTTTCAACATTGAGGTAAACGGAGAGAAGAAGTCCATCTTGCCGACTTCGGAGACATTCTCCTTGCCGTGCATATAGACGGCCATGCTCTCGTCCGTAGGGTTGTCGTTCATGTCACCCATCACCACGATCTTGATCCCGGGATATTCATTCATCAGTTTGGCGGAGTTCTCGTAGATGATTTCCGCGCCACGGCTCCTAAGGTCGCTCCCCTTGCCTCCGATCCTGGATGGAAGGTGGGCGACGAAGAACGCGAACATCTCGCCCTTGATCTCGCCCCTGACCATCAGCACATCACGGGTGCGGAAGTGTCCCTGAGACTCCTCGTCCATGTCGAACTTTATGTCCTTACTGTTGAAATCAAACGGAATGGATTTGCTTTCAATCAGTTTGAACTGCTCCGGCCTGTAAAGCAGGGCCACATCGACGCCTCGCCTGTCCGGGCCGTCATAGTGCACGATCTGGTAGTTCGCGTCGGCGATCTCCTTCTGGCTCACAAGATCCTCAAGCACATGGCGGTTCTCAACCTCGCTCAGACCCAGAACCGTGTGGAAAGCCTTGTTCTCGTCAGCCATCGCCTTGATCACCGTGGCGATGTTGCGGAGCTTGCGGTTGTACCGCGCGTCAGTCCAGCGGTTTGCCCCGTCGGGGAGATATTCATAGTCATTCTTGCCCTCGTCGTGGTAGGTGTCGAAGAGGTTCTCGACATTGTAGAAGCCGATGACATACCCCCTCGCGCCCTTGTCCCCCTTGGCGCAGGCCGTGGCGGCCACAACCAGAAGCAGCAGAGCGGAATAAAGTATTTTTCTCAAACGCATATCAGTTTTGTATTATTATTCATGAATATGTCGGTTCCGCCGGGGCGCTACCTCCACCACCAGGCGACATCCTTCGGCTCCTCGGCCTCGATCCTTGCCGTAGTCTCCTCGCCCACCTTGGCAGGCAAGTTCACGAAGAAATCAATGTTCAGTCTCTTCTCAAGATCATCAACCGACATCGAATAGGAAGAATCTATGGTCTTGGTGCTGTATACCTTGTGATCCAGCCAGACGGCGCATGCCGAATAGCCAGAATAGCCGAATGTGGAGCTCTTCATGTAGCGGAGGACTACCTTGTAGTAGGCTGTCGGCACGGTCACTTTCTTGCCATTGTTGTCAAGGGCGTATTTCACCGTCTCTCCGTCTTTGTAGTCTATCACGCAACCGGTCACGACATAGAGGGTGTCGGAATCTCTTGCCCATCCACGGACCTTACCTTCCAGATTCGCCCAGATGTCAGCGTTGAAGCCCTTATTGATCTGAGGTGTCATGTTCGTGCCGTAGAAAGTCATCGCATTCGAGGAGTAGGATGTCTGCCGATCAGCCGAGGCAATCTGGTGACCTCTTGCGAACCAGCCGGCATTACCCTCTGAAAAGCCTCTTGTAAGAACCGGCTGCTTGTTCGCCGGCAACAGGGGATCCAAAGCCCAGGCGTCAGTCCTTCCGGCTTTTCCGCTCATATTCCAAACGCATAGCGGATAGGCCACCCACGGAGCCACCAGATTGTCGTAATCCCAAAGGAATGAATAATTTCGCGTGCTCACCGACCCGACAGTCATCGAATGCGTGAACGCATCCATCCCCTCCGGAATAGCCGGAAGTTCCATCCACCCTGTCTTCGGAGAGAGATTGCCGCCGGATGGTGTCGGATCAGGCTTCACTTCTGACCCTTTAGCCTTCTGACTGATAGTCTTCAAAGCCTTGCCCGCGCTATTCTCCACCGTGATCACAGCCGAGCGCTCCTTCTCCGATTTGTTCTCCTCCACCTTCAGGGTGACATCCATGTCGCCGCTGCCAGAGCTCGGATCAGCAATAATCCAATCCACAGGCTCGCCGCCGTCCACCGAAGTTATAGTGATCCTCCAGGATGACGAGGCCTTCACATAAATGAACTGTGAATATCCTCCCGCCTCAACCACCGCGGTCTTCACCTCGACTATCGGCGGAAGCACATCCTCCTTACCACCTGAGCCACAAGATGATAGCGCCAGCATTACAACCCCGGCGCAAATCATCCAAAACCTGCTCAACGTTATCTTCATGTGTTCGTATTATTAGAGAGCAAAAGGGCTGCCCGCTTTTCCGGGCATCCCTTTGCTTATGTTTTTCGTAATATTACTTAGCTTTGTAAGTAACGGCAAGTTTGGTCACTCTCATCTGGTTTTCTGACGCTGTGTATTTCACAGTCGCAGTGTTTCCGGAAACTGTTATTGTACCAACATTACCACTTCCGGCAGAAGTGCTCGTCGCGCCAGCGTCAACAATCACAGGACTTGTAGTGTAAAAGCCTTGCTTGACTCCACAATTCTTCGTGCAAGTGAATTCAACTTTTGTGATGGTGTACCCGTCCACCGCCTTGATGGTCAGATTCTTCCCTTTATAGACACGAAGTTCGGTAACTGTAGTACCAGCATCATAATCAGTATCGTTTTCATAAGAAATCACATCATCCAGCTTTCCACTCTTGTTCTTGGCCAAATAATCTTTATCAACAGAAGCGACAATCTCCGAACCACCTTGAGAACCGCTCTTTCCTCTATGAGTAAGAGTAACCGTGTAAGACTTGGTTGCGACATCTGCGGTTGTGGAAACCGTGAGCTTCACAACCTTGTCAGTCTCCGCTGTGTTGGCGGCGAACTTCACGGTAACCGTAGCGTTCTTGTCACCGGAGGCCGGCTCGACAGTGTAGGCGGAGTTGTCGGAGGTGATTGTCCAGGCGACATTCGCTTTCACATCAAAGGTGGCTGTGGTGGCATCAGCCGCGGCAGAAAGAGTTGTGGTGCTGACAGTCAGATAATCAGAGGCCCCTGGGACAAGATCCGTAACCATTGTGTTGACGTATTTGTTATTGCTGGCAAGTCCCACATAGAAACCGGTAACCTTCACAACCGCGCCATCGAACGACTTTGCGTTGAAACTGTCATTGATGTAGGCAAGACTGCCCGTGTGCTTGGTCGCGCCGGCAACTTCAACATTCACATAATTTCCACTCACAGAAAGAGTTCCCTCGTAGGAGATATATTCAATCTTGCTTGATGAATATGCGTCAAAGGCGGCAGCGTCCAGAACCTTAGGCGAAGGCAGAGTCAATGCGTTGCCGGAAGATACGACAGTCACCTCCGGAGAGGCCAGCTGGATAAGCCCGCCATATTCAGAAGTCGTTCCTGACACCTTCACATTGTCCTTCTCTTTCGCGGCGCATTTGGTGCCATCGTAAACAAGAAGATAGTCCGCACCGTCTGTGATGACGAAACCTCTCTGGTAAGTGGCTGCAACAGTGCCGGTCACAATGGCCGATGTTCCGCTAGGGGAGCTGAGAACCTCGGAGATTTTCATTTCCGTGGCAGGTCCTGGATTGTCTCCACCGCCGGTGCCGAGGTCAACGCCCTTGGAGAAGTCAATGACGGTGCCGGCCTTTTCGGAAATCGAAAGGGTCAAGTCATCAAAACAATAGACGCTTGCCTTTGTGGACATGAAATAAAGATAGAGGGCGGAAGTCCCGTCAGGAACAGTGAATGTAGAGGAAGCAAGATCCCAACGCTTGTTCTTGTCGCCGGCAGGGAATGAATATTCAATCTGCACCCACTTGCTTCCATCCTTGCTGACATACACCTTGAACTCATCATGCTTGAAAGTGTTGTCGATGTCCCCGCTCTGGGAATATTCATTGCGCTCAGCTCCGAACGAGAGCGTGTAATTCTTTGACGCCGGCAGCGTTATGTTCTTTACCTCGAAATAAGGTTCCTTCCCGAACCAAAGATAATTCATTCCTGACCCTTGATAGTCAGATGAGGATGATGACGAGTTGTACTTGTCATTAGTTCTTGCGCTTACTCCGCTTGAGGCGTAGGTAACAGACGAGATTCCCGTGCCGGTCTCATTGCGCCACCCCTCGAACGAATCAAGGTATGTCTTCCAACCGCTGTCGCTCTTGACGGCCTTCTCCTTGTCAAAGTCGTTCTTGTAGACGGTCATGTCAGCCACGGAACCTGTTCCTTTCTGCTTAACGGTCAAAGTCTTGGAGTCAAAGCCGATGTCGAACTTCACAGATCCTTCACGATCAACCCCGGTGTTCTCCATCACCTTGATCTCGACAGTCACAGCCTTCGAGGAGGCCTCTCCTTCCTTCGTCCCGATGGAGATCCAGTCCTGCTCGGTGGTGGCCTTCCAGTCTCTGGTGGCCGTCACCTGAACGGTCTCGGTTCCGCCGGTCTTCTCAAATGAAATCTCGGACTTTTCGACCTCCACCGACGGAGCGCCCAAGTCCTCTTTCTTGTCATCACAAGCCGTGGCCGCGAAAGCAAGGGCCGCCACAGACATGATGAAGCCTAAAAATCTATTTGTTTTCATATTCATTAGTGTTAATAAATGTTCCACTCATTATGCCGCTCCGCCTCTTCCCCGCTCCAGTCCTTCCTTTACCGGCACTTCTATCGATACTTCGACACCATCCACCCCCGCAAACTCAGCTGTCGCATCCAGGCGACCGGCTATTCTTCCCCACAAATTCTTTGCCTGTCAAGCAGTCCGCTAAGTTACGACTAAATATTCAATTAAAAAATATGCCCGGACTGCGAGAACTATCGCAACATGTTATTTACTTACTTTCAAAGGTTTCCAAATAGCCACCGGGACAAATGGGATGGCGGTATTTCAGAGTTGACTGTCATTCAGTGCGTTATACGCCACGGGGCTCCGCCAATGTCATTGCGTACTTTACGCAGCGAAATATACGCAATAATATTCATTCTTCCCTAACAGCCTTTGAATGTGAGTGAAATGCCCATTTCCGCTCACGAAAGGCAGGGAAAGAGATTCCTCGTGAGCGAAAAAACCATTTCTGTACACGAGACCATTGAATATAGCGACCTCGTGAGCAGATGGCCTGTTCCCGCGCACGGCCTTGTCTTACAGATCGAGGTCGAGTTCGACGGGGCAGTGGTCTGAGCCGAGGATCTCTGTGTGGATCTCGGTGGCTGCGATCTTGTCCCTGAGGGAGTCGGAGACGAGGAAATAGTCCAGCCGCCACCCGACATTCTTCTCGCGGGCGTGGAAGCGGTACGACCACCAGGAATATTTCACCTCGTCCGGGTGCTGTAAGCGCCAGGAGTCAGTGAAACCCGAGTCCAGAAGCCCGGAGAACTTGCCGCGTTCCTCATCGGTGAACCCGGCGTTGCGGCGGTTCGTGTCCGGATTCTTGATGTCAATCTCATTGTGGGCCACGTTCATGTCACCGCAGACCACCACACCCTTCCGCGCGGCGAGGCCGGCAAGATATTCCCGGAAATCATCCTCCCACCGCATCCGGTAGTCGAGCCTCCGGAGACCGTCCTGAGAGTTCGGCACATAGACGCAGACGAGGTAGAACTCAGGCATCTCCAGAGTGATTACGCGTCCTTCGTGGTCGTGCTCCTCAACGCCGATGCCGTAAGTCACCGACAATGGCGTGTGCCTTGAATATATCGCCGTCCCGGAATATCCCTTCTTCTCCGCCGAGTTCCAGTACGACGTGTACCCCAGGAACTCCAGATCCAGCTGCCCCGGCTGCATCTTCGTCTCCTGCAGACAGAAAAAATCCGCGTTCAGCGTGTTGAACACCTCATCAAACCCTTTCCCGGCGCAGGCGCGAAGCCCGTTCACATTCCAACTTATGAATTTCATATTATTTCAGATTATTGAATATCAAACTAATTGCCTGCCGGCTGCCTGAAGCATCCTTTGGCCGGCCTGCGGGACATCACGAAATGCAGCTTAGCCCCGTCCTTGATGTCAGAATAGCGGATGACAGGGGAGTCAAGACGTTTTCCGTTGAGGTAGGCGGCCTTGATGTAAACCGCATCCTTGCTCCAACCTTCCGTGGTCATCTCCAGAGTCCCGCCGTCCGAGAGCCTTACCTTCAGGCCGGGAACGCATGGGGAGCCGATGTAGTACTCATCGGATCCGGGGCAGAACGGATAGAATCCAAGGCAGTTGAAAATGTACCAGGCGGACATCTGGCCACAGTCGTCGTTGCCGCTCAGCGAGCCGGGTTCGTTGCCGTAGAAGTTGTCGGCGATGTAGCGCACCCATTTCTGGCACTTCCACGGCTGGCCGAACCAGTCGTACAGATAGGTGACGTGGTGGCAAGGCTCATTGCCGTGCCAGTAGCCGCCGATGCGGCCCCAGATGTCGTGCGCTCCGGGAATATCCTCTGGCAGCTCGATGGTGAAGAGGCTGTCGAGGCGGCTCTGGAGCAATTTCCGGCCGGCTTTCTCGACATATCCGCCGAAATCGTGCGGCACGGTCCACGTGTACTGCATCGTGAACCCTTCCGTGATGTCGCCCCAGCCGTGGACCGAGTTCGGACCCTGATAGGCGACAGGGGCGAACGGGTCGCGCCAGTTGCCGGCGGAATCCTTTCCGCGCATGTAGCCGGTCTTGGGATCGATGAGATTCCGGTAGTTCATCGACCGGTTGAGGAAGAACTCGTAGTCCTCCCGGTGACCCAGAAGCTTGGCCGCCTGGGCAATGCACCAATCATCGTAGGCATATTCAAGAGTCTTGGAGACCGATTCCTTCTCCTTGTCGAAAGGCACGTAGCCGAGGGAGGTATATTCAGGAATGCAGTCGTAGTGAGGGTTGGTGGCGGTGGTCTTCATCGCCTGGAAGGCGCGCTCGTAGTCGAATCCACGCACGCCTTTGAGCATCATGTCTGCCAGTACAGAGCAGGCGTGATAGCCGATCATGCACCAGGTCTCGCCGCCGTAGAACGACCAGATCGGGAGCATCTTCTCGGTACTTTTGTCGAAGTGGGCGAGCATCGAGTTGGCGATGTCGGCCTGAAGCGGCTTGTTGACGAGGTTGAGAAGCGGGTGGAAAGCCCTGTAAGTGTCCCATAGCGAGAATGTCGTGACGTTGGTGAAGTCTTCCGCATTCCCGATCGTGCCGTCGTGCTCGCGGAAGCGTCCGTCCGCGTCCTCGAAGAGGAACGGGTGGAGGGCTGTGCGATAGACGCTGGTGTAGAATGTCTCCCGGAGCGTCTTGTCATCGGAATCCAGCTCGTACTTCCCGAGTTCCTTTTCCCAGAGATCCTCGGCCTCGGTCCTTACGGCGGCGACGTCCTTGCCTTCCAGCTCCTTGAGGTTGTTCAGAGCACCATCAT